>Ga0153957_100001_pt1 | contig 221249 bp, 261 predicted proteins | sample TSFL041MetaG_FD_104745 | JGI IMG/M metagenome (GOLD analysis project Ga0153957, IMG submission 104745) | Attine ant fungus gardens microbial communities from Florida, USA - TSFL041 MetaG | ecosystem: Host-associated > Fungi > Mycelium > Unclassified | place: USA: Florida, Wekiwa Springs... | reverse complement strand
ATATCCTCCCTAGCCTCTCAAAATATGACATTTGAGTCGCCAGCAAATAAAGAAGGTGGGAGTAAGTTTGATATGGGAATGCTTGCGTTGTTCCTTGTATCAAACTGGTTTGTGAATGGGGAGACGGTGTTGATTGATGGTGGGGTAAGTCATTTCCAATAAACTCACACAATATATTATTGAGCGGACCACTCAGACTTTACTTGTCCACCCATCCGCTTACTAGGGAGTATACCTCGAGACTGCAGTGTTTGGAGATTTGCAATTGTAAATATTGTCAAGAGTATATGGAATGACAGCAAAACTATTTAATCACTGACAATTATCGTTTTAAATATTCAAGCCTGAACGTGGACACCACATCTGATGCAGACCGTCTCTTTGTCCCGACTAAAATGTGGGAATCAGATCCAGGACTTATGAATGAGGGTAAAGTGCTGCTCAGCCAAGTTACTCACAAGAAACATAACAACCCACAAGGGAACAGTGCCTGGAGAAATGGTCAAGAAAATTAGAGTTAGGTTATTCAACGGTGCCTCACTACGGCCATCAGAATCCCCATTATCCCGTGTTTTGTTTTGAATTCGTGGTCCCCATCCTCACATTGCGGTATATCTATTTCTTGTCAGTGAACTGTCGACGAGAGAAAAATCGACTTTCCAGGCAAAATTGCAAAAAGTCCCACTAACCCGTTTGACCTCCCGGTTTGACTCCTCCAGAAGGTGACGACGTACTCTGACCTTGCTCTGGATCAGAGTTCTCCTGTGATAATTTAGTACAAGTTCCTTGGAAAGGAGTTGGAGCTCGAGGACGATTTTGATCGTCTGCACTCAAGTCCCCTTGTGCCGGTTCCACATTTGTGATTTTCGTAGAGCCTGATGGTCCCTGAATGGTAGTCATAAAGATTCTTCGGATTCCGCTTGCTTAAGTAGGTTCCATGTGAGATCTGAAAACTGGAGACTTACTCTACTTCAATGCAAAGATTTCAGAAGAATGTCAAAAGAGATTGGTGAATAGGTTGTGGGTAACGTACATGGATTAGTGGGTGTTGGTTTATGAGATGCGAGAGACTGGGCGAAGAGCGAGGAGCGTGCATGATGTACATGTATACCATGCAGCCAGACTTCATTGATGGAGATTGAAGCTAGTGGGTTAAGCACAACCTCAAGGTTATGGTCAACTGCGACTTTGACGAACTTTGGAGCCGATATAAAGGAGTTCTTCCTGGAAAGGAATTCACTAAAGTGCAGTACTTTTCGTCAGATACATGTTCAAGGAACAGACCGGTTCTTATGCGAACCCTTTAACCCGGAAAGCTACCTGTCACGCATCATAATGAACAACAGAGGGATTAGAAGAAACACAATGAACAAGTTTGGGTCGTTTTTGCTTTCATTGAGGGCAGATGAATATCAATTTCACAGTTGGCCCGCAGGAAAACTAGCTGTAGTGTCTAGATCCACTTCTGCCACCTTGACAAGAAAAAACCTATGACAACTACAAGGTTTCTCTGATAAATTCCTCCACTCAAGGCACAAGAATCAGGATGGGTTATTGGGAACCGAAGACCAACCTGAGAACTCGGTTCGAACATTCGAAACATAAAGTTGAATGCACACGTGGATGTCTCGTCTCGCAGAGACTTGCGGAGCAAGTCATCAATGATGTTGATACCCAGGAGAGTTGTAACCCAGGTGGGCAAATGTCGTTGGCGACTGTACACAATTACTATTTTACTTTTTCTGTCGTCTCCCCACGTACCGACACTGTTCTTAGAAGCATTTTGGCGGATAATCTTATATGAAATTGAGGCCACAAGAGTCCTTTGTTCGTGGGAAGAACATCTCGAGTTGGAACGGAAGTGAAGTGAAACGAGCCTTTTGATGTCATAGTTCCTCGGACATGGACGTGGTAAACAAGCCAAGTTTCAACTTGAAGCAAATTGGAAACCGCTGCCGGCGAACTCTGCGAAATAATATCAATCGACTGGGGACGTAACAGCGCTCTGAGCACAAAAATAAATCAAATGTGAAAATAGTTATCCCTGTCAGGGCGTAGAGATTTATCACGGTAGAAAGCTAATAATAGCGACGAAATGTATGTATGTGTGAAAACATATCGTCATGACTTTTATCTTCACGTCAGACCTACTATTTACTTATCTTGGATTCACTTCGGTAAATAATTATTCCTATCACAATTAGTCAGAGACAAAGATGGTGAACCATTTGAGTACCACGGATCTGCTGTCTGATTTTTTTTTTTAAAAAAAATTGCACGACAAGAGAACAATTGTCTATGCCACAATGGTGTAGGTATAGAAGAAAAAAAGTCAAGACCAGGGTGATATTTAGTTTTTTGCTTCGGCTGGTGGGCCAAGACTTGAGTTTTTTTTCTTCTTCCTCCCAGTCGTCAAAAGATCCAACCCTCCCCCCCCCTCCCTCCATGTGCAAAGACGAACAGGAACGATAGGATTTTCCAGGATAGATGTCTCACTCACTCTATTGAATACTGAGATGAACCATCGACAGACTCGCAACAGATGGATGGACTTTGGCAAGTTCTTCACCAAGGTTGATCGAATGTCAGAGTTCTCGAATCTGACTATACCAGATGTCTTGGATGACCAAGTCATTCTCTATTCCTGTTTTTCTTCCAAGGTCAACACATAGCCTCTTCATTCAATTTCAAAACATCGCGAATACCAAATACCATATTATATTCACCCTCTCAAAATCACTCCAAACAAAACACAAAGGATTCCAATTTAAAACATATTACAAAGCGAATTCGAAAAAAAGCAAGTAGACTAGGATTAGATGCTTTTTAGGGCACGAAAACAACAACAACAAGGCAAGATTGAACGATGACAGGGAATGACCGGAATATGACGTTATGCTACTACCACCATTCAATGCTTGTTTTCAAGCTCGTCGAGCACCACATCGTCTACAAATCCTCTCTCTATCAATACTACATTCCAAATCAGCATTCCACCAGTAAAACAAAACAGAAAAGCATTTACCATAACCCCAACAAACCACACGGAAAACAAAACTAAAAAACGGGGAGGAAGGGGAGGAAGGGACAAAATGTCGGAAAAAAAAGAGGAAAACTATGATTTAACAACGTACAATAGCACATAATATTCCTCCTAATCCATATTCCGTTCTCCAATCATGTTGTCCTCTGTAACACATCTGCATTCCTTTTTCATCATCGTCAACTAAAGATGATTCGGAGATGAGAGAGAGTTCATGAACCGTACCGTAATCATAATAAACATCTGCCCTTCTAGGTTGTTGTTGCTGTTGCTGTTGTTGTTGGGAGTAACCGGGCGGTGGCGGCCCATCACTTGTCGAACCGTATCCATAACCTCCTGGCATGCCACGGTCTTGTTGCTTCGACGGCATTATGGTCAAGGACAAAAAAGAAAAGTGGAGTAGTGCGGTTCCATGGAGCCGAAACAGGTGAAATAGGAGAAAAAATGTCTTTGAAACCCACAGAAGACTACATTAATCATAACCACTTTGAACCAGCATTTCTCCCAGCAAGTACACAATCTGGAACACTAACACCTTCAACGCCTGCTCCTATGATTTCCAATTTACCTCCCCATCCTCCTTCACTTGGATCCTTATTCAACATCTCCCTCATTTCATTGATCCTACACAAGTGGCCAACAGCATAGGTTGGTATGCAGTCTTCATTTCGCCATAAACGATAGTAAATGGGGGATGGGAGCGGATGGGAGCGGTTGAGGTGGGTGGAGATGTGGTTGAGGATGATTTGAAGGTGGTGGGGGATGCTGGCGGAGTTGCCAAGGGAGGAAGGCACACAAGGCGGAATATACAAGGGATAAGGGCCTCCAAGCATGACAGTAATTTTAGTGTGGCTGCCTCCATTGTACCATTCGTCAGCTGTTAAATTTCGACCAGGTTCATCTTGTTGCCAAGTAGAACAGGAATCAAAAACAACACCGAGTATACCGGGACTGTCGTCACCAGAGTGCATGGGATAGCCATGCTTTGGACGAGGAATGAGATATCCGAAACCAGGGGGATGGATTTCACGGGGAGGGGAGGGGAAAACAAGGTTGAGGACATGGACAGTGGATGAAGCGTTGGCGAGTAAGTGTGGGATGGGAGCAGTAGATTGGGTGATAGCATGGAGGACAGGGAGGGGGAGAGCGGAGACGACGTGCGTTGGATTGAAAGTGGCGATAGAAGAAGAGAGCTAGAGAGATGAGTATTCTGAAAACAGTTTTGTAAATGGCAACACACCTCGAATGTATGGTCGTTGCGCACGCTGAGACGGTGAACGGGAGCGTTGCAAAAAATCTGGACATTGGACTGGCATCGAAGATGTTGCTCAAGGGCATGTGGAAGCGTCTGGAGGCCGTGTCTGAACGAATACACCGACGAGGACCTGTGCAGGGAGTCGGCTAAAGACGATTGTGGGTGAGCCATCCGCCCTGGTCTTGTGGCGTGTGCACTGAGCTGGCGTGAGTCGGCGGCATAGACACCGTGGCAGAAAGCACTGCCGAGTGTATCGGCCAGGTCATTGCTGAGGAGGCGAGAGAGCCTCGTGTGGACTGGCTCGTCGGGGCCACCAGTGGCAAACTTGGCGAGTCCGAGAGTGCAGAACGAGGAGAAGGTATCAGAGAGCAGCCATCTGAGGAGAGACAGAGACGGGGGCATGCCCAGGTTGACGAGGCCGGCCAGGTGGGGGATGCGGCCTGGGGGAAGATAGACATAGCGGCGTCGGGCAGCATCGAGGGTGCGGGGGACAGCAATGAGCTCGTTGTCGATGCGGAGGCTGCGGACGAGGTCGAGGACGGCGGAGCCTTTGGGTCTGAGAGTGCGTGGGCCGCGTTCGAGGAGGATGCGGCGGTCATTGAGGACGACGAGCTCTGACTGGAGCCAGCCACCGAGGCGGGCGTTGGCGTCGAAGAGGAGGATGCGGGCGGCGGGGAACCTCGAGGCGAGGGCGTGGGCAGCAGTGAGCCCAGCGACGCCGCCGCCGAGAACTCCAATTTCCATTTTGTTTGCTCTCGTTTTCCCTTTCCTCCTCCACCCATGGCTACAAATCCTGTCCCCGTCGTTCCCGACACTGCGCCCGGCAAACGCAGCGAGCTCGATCCCATCGCACCCGCCGACATCGGCAACCTGCCTCCCCACGATGACGGTGACGATGACGGCGACGACGACGACGACGATGATGATGACGATGACGACGACGATGACGAGGAGGACGAGGAGGACCGTCCAGATGCTGTCATGGCCGACGGTCGCGACGACTCGGACGATGACAACGACGACGACGACCCTGCCCAGCTCGAGGCAATCCGCGTCCGTCTCGAGGACCAGGCGCGCAAGTACCTCGCAGCGCAGACGCACGAAATCATCATCCCCAGCTACGCTGCGTGGTACAGCATGGACAAGATCCACCCCGTCGAGCGACGTGCTCTCCCAGAATTCTTCAACTCGCGCAACAGGTCCAAGACACCGTCAATATACAAGGACTACCGCGACTTTATGGTGAACACCTACCGTCTGCGTCCGGCAGAGTATCTCACCGTCACTGCCTGTCGTCGCAACCTTGCTGGCGACGTCTGCTCCATCATGCGCGTCCATGCTTTTCTCGAGCAGTGGGGCTTGATAAACTACCAGGTCTGTCCTGCTTTTTTGTTTTTTACTTGTTTCTTTTGCTCACTGCGCGACAAGATCGACCCCGACCAGCGTCCTTCTGCCCTTGCGCCACCCTTCACAGGCCACTTCCGAGTCACCCTCGACACCCCCCGCGGTCTCCAGTCCCTCCACCCAGGCACCCGCCCCCCCATTCCAACTGCCCCTCTACCAGCCCCCTCCGCTCCCCCTCCTAATGGCAAAGGTTTTTCTGCCTCCCTCCAACTCCGTTCTTCCATCTACCAGTCCACCGCTAAAGCCTCTCGCGCCCTCTCCGCCTCCGACGCTACCACACTTGCAAACGGCTCCTCTGCCAACGGCTCCTCTACCAACGGCTCCTCACAATCTCATACCCACACTTGCGATACGTGCAGTGCAGACTGCTCTCAGGTTCGCTACCACTCTCTCAAAGACAAAAAACTAGAAATCTGTGCCCCCTGTTACCTTGACGGTCGATTTCCCTCAAATCTATTCTCCGGTGATTTCGTAAAACTCACCGCAACCCCTCCTGGCATTCCAGGCGCCTCCGCTAACAATGACTGGTCAGATCAAGAAGTCTTGCTGTTGCTCGAAGGTATCGAGATGTACGACGATGACTGGTCCAAAATCGAGGAACATGTCGGAACCCGTACCTCCCAACAATGCATCCGCAAATTTTTGGAGCTTCCCATCGAGGATCCATATCTCCGCACAGAAGGGAGCATGGGTCCTCTTAGGTTTGGTAGAATCCCTTTTGAGCAAGCCGATAATCCTGTCATGAGCGTCGTTGCCTTCCTCGCTGGTGTTGTCAATCCTAGTGTGGCCGCTGAGGGGGCCAGAGTTGCTCTGAGAGAACTCACCGATGGCGAAGGCGGCAAGCAGGGGGCCGGTAGTAGTGGTGCCGAAAGTCAGCAAGAGAGGAAAGATGAAGATAAGATGGATGAGGATGTACCACCACCGCAGCGGAAAGACGATTCTGGCATGTCTATTGACCCCAACAATGCCACTCCATCTCCCTCTACAACAACGGCAACCCATGCAATTCCACACTCCCAAGTCCAACGCGCAGCCCACCTTGCTCTCTCCGCCTCTGCCAAGGCTGCCTCCTCTCTAGCCTCTGCCGAACACGCTCAGATTCGCCACACACTTGCTACTCTCGTTAAGCTCACACTGACAAAACTTGAAATCAAAATGTCACAATTTGAAGAATTAGAAGATATTCTAGAAGAAGAGAGGAGGAATCTCGAAAGTGCAAGAGTGGCGTTGGTGAATGAGAGGTTGGGGTTGAAGAAGATGCTGGATACGGTTAGAGGCGAGATAGGAAGGCATCAACAGACTATGATGGGTAATGGGCAGTCCATATCACCTTTGGGTTTTTCACAGGGGTTGATGAATGCTGCTACGAATCCAAATGCACAATTGGGGACGGTGGGGCAGGGAACGGTGGTGAATGAAGCACAGGCTGGTCAGGGTGCGGAAGGATTACCTGTTCAGGATGGGCAGATTTTGCAGTTGAGTTGAGAGTTGGGTTGGGTTTCGTTTGTGTGGAGACGATCGAATTGTGACATCTTCTCGTCGGCGAACCTCTTGCTTTTTCTGATATACGTGTATACTAGCTTATATTTAATCTTCTCTCAGTGAGGTGTCGTCTATCGGGAGGACACTATCAGTCAATAAAAGTATGCCATTTCGTCAATTTGTGTAATTTAACTACATTGCCTGTAACGCATTCGATACATCCTCCATGGTCGGACGCTTTTGTGAAGTGTCCCAACACTTTTGCATCAAAGACCACATTTCATCCGTCAACAACCACAATTGAACCATTGGTTCCATGATTGGACGTTGAGGTAAAACCATGGGAAATTGGGTCATGGCGCGAATAAGCGTGAGCTCTTTTTTGTACTCTGCAAAGGGGTGTTTTCCAGTGAGGAGTTCTAGGATTGTCATTGAGAATGAATAGGTGTCTGAGGCTTTGGATGGCGATGATTCTCCTTCTATGATTTCTGGGGCCATCCAGCGTATACAACCCATAGTTTGGAGTAGTGTGGTGGTGATGGGGGTTTTGGTGACGTCTTCTAGGACTTTGGCCATACCGAAATCGCTGATGCATGCTTCATTCTTGTTTTTTTTTGGACTCTTGAGTCAATGGAACGAGAGCTAGTTGATGATTGGATGAACTTACGTGATCGGAGACTAGAATGTTGCTCTAGGGCTTTCGAGTGAGTTTTGATATAATGATCACGTTTGTAGACTGATCGACATACACATTTGACTATTTTTTTAATGAAATCAGTGTATAAGGAAGGATGAGAGATGAGCGTGTTTGCTTGCCATTTCCATGGATGATGTCTTGACTATGAAGATAGCCGAGGCCTTTGGCTGCACCTTGCAACTACGATGGGAAGAAAAGTCAAACCAACGATAGAAAAGGTTGTTTTTTTTGGAATTTTAACTCACGAGGTGTAGTTTATTCGCTTCGGGGTGTTTCGTCGTATACCTAATCAAGATCAACGCTCTTTTTTTTTCTTCATTTCTAGGCATTTAAAAAAACCCAACTGACATCAACACATCCCCATTCTCAAACCAAGGAGAAACCTACAATTCACATCAGGGTCAGTTAGAGATCCAAAAAAAAAAAAGAATGTTTTTTTTTGGATTTATACAACCAACTTTCCATATGTATCTGCATTCCTATATCGGTCACGATCCCATAAAATTGAAGAATGTGTTGATTTTTGAGTTCGGACCAAATGTTGATTTCACGAACGAAGCGCTATAAAAAAAAAAAGGGACAAGTCCGAATTCAAGAACTGCATTTTTTTTTTCTGAGAAGGCAAAAAAAAAACAAACAGACTTTTTGAGCTTTTGTGTCATTGGATTGGACAGCTCTGATCGTCTTGAGTGCGACCTTGATTTTTTTTTAAAAAAAAAAAACGATGAATGAGAATAAAAGACACCAAATAAAAAAAACGAACTCGTTTCTGTCCTAACCAGATTCCACACCAGATATCACTGCTTGGACCACCAGCAACAGCCAACTCTCCCGTCTTCTTAATCTCTCCATCCAGAATTTTAATCAACGGAGGAATACCAGTCAAATCATGTAGATCCATCAAACCTCGTTGTACATCGAGATATCGATTTCTATTCGAATTCCACAGGAACGATTCGTGATTGTGGACAGATCTCATGTGTTTTAATACCTTTTGAGAGAAAAGAAAAAAGTGGTGTTTTTCGTTGAGAAGGGAAAAAAGTATACATGTGTGTGTGTGTTACTTTTTGTCCTTCTTCCATCACTTCTCTGGCGATATTTTCTCCAGCTTTATGAAGTTGAACGACTTGTGCTAGGTTTTGTTGGTTAGCGAGGATTTGTTGAAGCATTTCTTTGTTCTCGGCATCAATTTGTTGAGTTTGGGCTCTTGCTAGATTCTGATTGCGCTCTTGAGAAATTTGTGCCCTAGGTGAAATGTTGGTTGATATAGACGAGAGAGAGAGAGATGAGACACATACTTGAGCTGGGAAATTGCCCAACATCAGAGAATCAGAATCAACAAACTAGTTTATCTATGCTCGACTTACTGAGAAGATATGGAGTGCGGTATCGAGTTCTTGAACAGATTGTTCGATTCCAGATTCGATTTCATTTCTCTTCCCTAAGTAGAACGTGAACAATAATCTATGAAGGATTTTTTTTTCCCTTATACTAACACCAACGTACCACAACCGACATTTTCGTCCATTTATCAACGCGGTTTTTTGTTTTCTCTAAAACACTTTTGGGAATGAGTCAACTGAACCCTTTAACCTCCCAACACCCTCCCCCCCAAAAAAAAAAACAAAAAGAAAACGAAGCAACAACTCACGCAATGACTTCATCAACACGTTCCTGCATCTTTGTACCCTCCAAACCTACTTCTTCTTCTTCTTCCTCTACATCTCTCAAAGCCAATATCAACTGCCTACTCTTATCTCCCAACATTCTCGCATGTTTCTATATTTCATGAGAACAATTTTTTTTTCTTCCAAAAACCATGCTCACTTTATGTTTCGCAACGTCTTCACAAGATTGAGTGATTTCTCTAGCCAAACTGGCAGCAACGGGTGCACCAGCAGCTTGCGCAGCTATATCTGCACTGGCAAGTAAAAAAGGGAATAGATCCATGCCTCTTCTTCTTCTTTCACGTTTGCAGAGGGGTAATATAGGAGGAAGAGAGACCTCGCGGATAGAGTGCGGAGAACCACGATGTCCATGAGATGGACTATCATTTTAGAATACTCTCACGTAAAGTGAATCCTGGATTAAAAAGTCATTCGGCGTTTTTAGATGTCTGCCAGTCCTCAATAATCGGTACATCAGGTTCAGATGTTATATATTATTTGCTATGCTAATGTGGCACATGGGTCGATGGCGTAGTTGGTTATCGCATCTGTCTAACAGGGTTAATTCCTGGATACACAGAAGGTCCTCAGTTCGAACCTGGGTCGACTCATATTTTGGATACTTAAATGTCAAGTCTCTCCTTTCACCCTTTTTTGATCAATAATTCATAACATAGTGTACGCAGACAATCTGCGGTAGTTTACTGACCACGGGGGCTCACTGCCTCTGGTAAATATACAAATCGTGTCATACAAAAGAGACAAACGCAGAACGAAAAAGAAGTAAAGAAAAATACAGGGGAAATGGGCAGGGCATAGCCAGCATGGATGGAGTTCCATATGCCAGGTTCTGTGTTGAAGGAGAGGGGACAGAGTGGGAGAGTGCGTTCCCAGCGTCTTTGACTGATTCGGGGCGCTATGGGGGCTCTCTGGGTGGTGTGAAGGCAAATACCATTGGATTAGATGTAATGGAATCGCCTACGAAGAAAACAAAAAAATAGCAAGCCGAAAAAAATATTAAGAAAGGGTAGAACGAAACAATGAGCAATAGTCCTACAGTGGGAAAAAGCTGCTGTCAGATGTGTGTGTAAATGTTGATGCTGCTATAAAAAAACAATCACATTACCATCGTCGCATTCTTGCTAGTATTAGGCGCCTGTATCGGGGTAGATAATTGTGGTGCATTCACAGACAAGAGGTGACTTGACTTTTAAATATCCGCCGTGTCAGAAGTTACATTCAGATTAGCATCGGCACACAAATCCTGGTTTTGATTTTGGTACTGCTCCGGAAAGGCATCACATCAGTAGAAGGGGTTTCCGCGTTTCTTGACTTGCTTCCTTGTTGATAGAGGGAATGCTGGTATCTCTCTTGATTTAGATCGCCAACATCTTTTAGGACAGAAAGCGAAATTCATACTTTTCTAATATCTCTGTTAGTATATCGGTCAGTACACGCGCCTGTCATTTCCATTTGACCGCGCGAAAGCGGGGTTCGATTCCCCGACAGAGAGTTTTATCATATTTCATTTTGCTGTAGTGTAATGACATTTTCAAATCAAGTAGCCCATTTGTCGAATACAACTTCTTTCTGTTTCTTATACCGTCTACTGCAAAGTCAAGACAATTCTTCCTGCAATCTTTCCCTGACCCAGTGCAGCATAGATACTTGAAAGAGAGATAAATACATCAGCAAATGCAAAAAAAAGCACGCACTCTTCCAGATCGTCAATGGACTTCAACTGATAATGCACCTTCACAGCTCCAGAAGCAGCAATATTAATACACTCAATTGCATCTTGTCTGTTCCCAACGTATGATCCATGGATTGTGATGCTCTTGAACACTGTAAAGAAGATACTAGCATCAAGATTTGATTTTGCTGGTAGACCAACAGCCATGAGATGTCCATTCTCGCGGAGATAATCCACAGCTTGAGTATACCCGCTAGACTAAGTTGACGAGATTGAATGAATGAACAAGTTATGTTGAATGTGGGCTTACAGAAGCGGTTGTAACAACAGCTGCATGAGCGCCTTTTCCTTCAGTTACGCGTTTAATTTCGTTTGTGATGTCTTTGCAAGTTGTAAAGTCGATCCAGTGATCAGCACCCAACTCAGAACAAAGTTTGCGTTTCTCTTCTCCACCATCTTAATCAGTCACATGAGTGTTAAGTAGGAGGAAAACCGTCGAAAGACTTGCCTATAGCGATGACACGACGACCCATGTACTTTGCATATTGAATCGCTGGAAATTGTGAGAGACGTAGCTGGCGATGAATGATGACAGCGTACCAAGATGACCGAGACCTCCTCCGGCGCCTGGGAGCACGACCCAATCACCGGGGTTCGTCTCACTATATTTCAACGCACGGTAGACAGTCAATCCCTATTGGACTATCATAAATGGGGCTTGACGATGCGATAAACGGACATACAGCACATAGTAGAGATGCTGCTGCTGCACTCTCAAGCCCATCAGGGATAGGGGTAACGCAATCGACAAAAGAGACCTGTGTGACATGATCAATTCAATAACGTTGATAACAGCCTTTACCTTACAACATATTGTTGGAAAGTTCCATCAACAGTATAACCGCTGATTTTGACTTTTTCGCAGTCTGAGAGCCAGTTAGATCAGCAAGGAGATAGAGTATAGGAGACTTGGATGTTGACTTTGCTCATGAGAGTTTCGACACTGTTCACACTGGAGACACCTAAAATCAGCGGACAGTGAATGACATGCAAAGAGCTGCAGCCTAATGAAACACACGAGTACGCAATCCACTTGATGCCTACTCTGTCACCCAACTTGACAGGACTATCGACTGTGTTTTCACCGATAGCGACGATATCTCCAACACCCTCATGTCCACCAATTAAAGGAGTTTTAGGTGGGACGGGCCAATCTCCCATTGCGGCATGTAAGTCGGTGTGGCAAACACCAGTACAGTGCATCTTGATGAGACATTCTCCAGGTTTGAGTTCGCCGCGCTGTTTGACTGGAACATCGGAGTGGATTTTCACATTGTGGCCTGATTGCTGGACTATAGCGGCTTTTTGAAACCTGGGGATGGAGGATGATGGTGTCATTATTCGGTAGAGGCGTACTTGTGAAGGGGTTCTTAAGACTGTACTCGGATCCGTGTGATTATATAAACCTTGGATAAGATGACGATAGTATTAACCAATTGTATTACATTTTGAACCCAAAGGTTTAAGACAACTATGGAGCTCCATTCTAGCTGAAAAGGAGAGCCTTGCCCTGAAGAGGATCTCATGCTCGATGGTACATGGTAGCAAGTAGCTCTGTGGAGTCCTGATGACGTCAGTTGGCGCCAGTGTGAAAGTTATGTTGAGTTACCGAATTGGGCCGGCGTTTGCCGGGGTATAGCACCGACAACTGGCTCGGTGGCTCTTGTGTCCGCGAGCAGAGTCTGGACGCTCAGTGGTTTGTCATGGAGCCTCCGATACTGGTATGTTTTTTTTTCTTTCCAAGTTGTTCTCCTCACAGTTTCTTTCTCAGCCCCAGGCCGTGCCAAGTCCCAAGTCCCCCAGTCCTCCGCCCCAGCCCTCAAATGATGACATCGAGGCAGTCATTCAGATGGCCACTTCAGCTGGCCACACTCCAGACGGCAGATCCATCCCTATCAAGGATACAAGGACACAGCTCTTTGTCGGCAATGTATTTGCTTTCCTGTGTCTCCTGGTCTGTGCTAACCAGGCTCCAGTTGCCCTATAGAGTTCGGTGGCAGGATCTCAAAGATCTCTTCCGTCGTGCAGGCACCGTTCTGCGAGCTGATGTCTCTCTTGGTCCAGATAATCGGTCGCGAGGCTACGGAACAGTTCTTCTTGCAACTGCAGAAGATGCTGGTCGAGCTATCGACATGTTCCACGGTTATTCATGGCAGACCCGCATTCTCGAGGTTCGCCCTGACAGATTGCCCCAAGATCTTGATAATCCGCTTCCAGCTCTCCCCCCAAACACACTCTCCATACCTACCCCTTTCTCTGCTTCTTCCTCGGCCTCCCCTTTGACGTCAGCCGCTCATCTGACAAGTCCCTGCCGGACCGCCCGTATACTCTCAGATGACTTGGATTTCACTATACCCTTTGGATCCGAGGCCGCCAACGCATCATCATCTGCATGCCGTAACCTCTTTGTCGGCAATGTAAGCAGTCTCGGTTGAAATCTCTAAAAGTCATCTGTTCATCAAACGGTCCTAGCTCCCGTTTCATTGCCAGTGGCAGGATCTCAAAGACTTGTTCCGACAGGCAGGTACGGTAGTCCGAGCTGATGTGGCCCTGGGTCTCGATGGTCGGTCTCGTGGTTTCGGGATGGTTGTGTACATAGCAGATCAGGATGCCGAACGAGCAGTTAAGATGTTTAATGGGTAAAAGTTTTTGTTATTTTTTCTCGTTCTTGACTCATTCCAAGTTTTGGTCGGTCTCAGCTACGAATTTAACGGCCGTATGCTAAAGGTGCATTTTGATCGTTATACTCCCTTAACTCTGCTTCCTGCTTCCCCTACGCACCCGAATTTTCATCAAGCAATGTCAACGGCCAATGTTCTACAGCCCCCGTTCCATACTACAATGTCAGCTGCACAAAATCATATCAATCCTCCAATGGGATACTACCCAGATATGTTACCCTCTGGACCATCATCACCATATGATCTATACCATACAAGTGTCCCGATATTCTCATGTTTTTCCCCGTTACAACAACAGATCCCAATACCTTCTCTACCGCAGTCGCAGCCGCATGAATCATTATCACAGCAAGACTGCGATCTGCGATCACCGAACGATACAGAATCTACAGCAGTCAAATTTCCCTCGACGTTGATTTCGCCACATTCTGATTCAACCTCACCGGATCGGTCTCATCAAACAGCGCAGTCAGATATCAATCGATCGAGCGTCACTACCTCTGAGGATTCACTGAATGAGAACACTATCCAGACAGATCAGTCTCAATCTCATTCCCAAAACCAAAAGTTGAATTTATCTCCCACAACACCTCCGCAGGGCCAACATCCTCATCATCCGGGCCCTATTTCTCTCCCACCTCCAACCTTGCCGTTCCTCGTTCCACCCATGGCATCCCCCCTGCACCATCCAGCCGTGCCTGTCTCACTTTCGCCACTTTCCCATCCCAATCTGGGCTCTCCTCTACATCATCCCTCATTCTATGCCTCACACTCACAGATGACTCCGCATGGCCTTCCACCGATGACCCCATCGATGCCACCATTCATTTTTCACCCCGTCCCTCCTCCGACCTCACCCAACGCTGCTGCGACTACTCATACCTCTTCATCTTATATACCTATGTTTGGGCCATCGTTTTCACCGACAGTCGCTATGTCTCCAGGCACATTTTGGGGCCGACCTGGACATCAGAATCCGAATCCCTTCATCAATCCGGCTGTTGGTGCACCTGTACATATGCATTCTTCTGATGTTTCCAGGGAGAACCCAGGAACTGGCACCATGATCAATAGTGATGATGGTGTGGATAGTCGTGCAACTGGCGCAAGTCCTGAGCTTGATTCAAACCTGAATGTCGGCGGAAGCGCATACTTTTATGCCCCTCCTGTCCTTGGAAGGGTTGAGCCTACGGGGTACTTTGATCCAGTTTACCTTCCTGGATCTTCCCATTCTGCCGGGGATTTGGGACCAAGTGGGCTAGCAAATGAGATTAAGAGGGAGAAATCAGACAAACCGGAAATGAATGGCATTCATATGTGTGAGGACGTTCCCTCGACAAATACCAGCCCGACAAATGCCGAGGATGCTGATGATCTTATTGGACGTAGTATATCACAGGGATCCAATTCAAATACCACTAGCACGCTCTCCGAAGCGACATCATGGTACAGCAATGCAGATAGCAGTGATGAACAGACAGCGAAAACTCGTGAATTCGGATATGCCACGAGCTCTTTATGCTTGAATGGAAAAAATACTGGCTCAAAGTCTGCTGGTGCGACTACTACCGTCAACGGTAGTGATGCTGAACCTAGAAACGGAGTTACAGGATCAGGATTTTTGATCGGGGAGAGAAGGATAATTTCACGTACTCACTCGATGTCGAGTGGAAGTAAACCCTTGTTTTTGGCTTCATTCCAGTTTGGGTTGAACTCCGGACCCTCTACAAATGGCTCAGGATAGTCGATTTTTCTCAAGTCTTGGTAAAAGTGAGGAAGCACGTGTAGGAATATTACCGTTTATGACCAGTGGTTTTTTTCGGGGGTTTTTTTTTTACGTTTTGGGTATGGGCTTGGGCTTTTTGTGGTGGTGGTTGTTTTGCTTCTTACCATGGTGCACTCGTATTATCCTCTCCTTCCTTCCTTTGCATGGGACGAAGGGAGCTTCACTCATTTGGCGGTTTCGTTGATCCAAAAAGCGCTTGTTTTATATTGTATGTCTCTGGTCTTTCTTGTATTTTTTCATGCATTATCTCCTTTCCTTCTCACCTCTTGCATTTGCATTTGCTATCAAATCCTCTTTTCTTTCTTTCTTTTCTTTCTTTCTTTCCTTCTTTGATGAACATTCTTGCTTCGTTTGCGTCTTTTGTCACAAATAATATCTTACTGCTCATTTCCCCCCCCCCTCTCTTTGTTGATCACTTGTCTTTTTTGCTTTCCGTTCTTGTTATTGGATTCATCTTCTACTGGATGGGTTTTTTTTTTCCCCTTTGATTCAGGTTTTGTGAATCGATAGGGGTTTTTTTTTGCTTTTCGAGGCTTTTGCTGTGCATTTGTTTTTTTTTGTTGCAATGCAATTCTATGGTGATAATTAAATACTTATGTATAGATTGGAATGTATCTTTATATCAAGTACTTTTTTTCCCCTTCCCTTCTCTCCTTTTTGTCCTCTTAATTTTTGATTGATGGGTGGTCATCTGGTTTCTTCGGAGTAAAAATGGCATGTTGTATTGTTCTTTTGCCGAGTTTCTTGATTTGTGATTTGATATAGATATATATGGCCTTTTTCTTCTGGGTAGGCGTTCTGGCTATGTGTATTCTTTGTTTGAATAGACTTATGATTCTTAGAATTGACAAGGTATTATTGATATGGATCGAAGGGGAGATAGTATACAAAGTATATTGACATTTGTTATTATATCGAGGAAAAAGACCCTTCCCATGTGAAATTATATACATTTCCCTTCTCATCTCAGAAATCCTCCTCATCCCAGCTATTGTCCTGATTCCTCCGACCCCAGAAATCCTGCTTATCCCAGAAATCCAGGAAATTCCAATTAGACGACCTACTTTCTGGAACCCCATTGTCCGCTTTTTTCATCGTTTCAAACACGATAAATTTGAAAGGACTAAATGCACGACAACACTGCAGCAGAACGTTTCCAGCCAAGTAGTCAGCAAGATCACGAGGCACGTCAGATAAACGATTCCATCCAACAAACTCTCCAAGTATCCAATGTTCCACCCTGGCAGCTCCCCCTCCGAATGTGTAGATCCTTTGTCTTTGGAATTCCGGTCCTGGAAATCTGTGGGGTATTATGACTTCCACCAAAGGAATTGTTTGAATAGCCGGCGACTCGAAGAAACGATCCAAGCCATCAGCGTTGTCAAATTGCGATATGCGCAGTGCCAGAAGCGGAAGCTTCAATCTAGATATACGATCGAATAACCGTTCAATGTAGAAGAAGTAAGGCATACGACCAAAATCAATATCCAATAATCGGAGTGTAGGTGTGTGTAGTAAACATAACAGTCCGAGTACATCAATCCAATCCATCTCAAGACGAAGGATTTTCAGGTTCAGGAACATGATTGGAGGTTCATCTCGTGGAAGGCAAACACCGTAAATAGACGACAATTCTAAGACTGTACCACGGAAATGCCGAAGCATTGTCCATGTGCACTTGCAATCTCCGCTCGGCACGAAAAGACGAAGATGGGAAAGGTTATTGACTATTGGGCCTATTGAACGGGTATATGCACAATGCTTGAATCCAAATTGAATGCAAAGAGACTGTAGATTGGGCGTGGACCCTATAAGTGTGATAATGCCTTCTGGCATCACCAATGGTGGTCTGCTGGCACAGAGGAATTTGAGGCGTCTCGCGCGAGACAAGGGAATGTGTTGACAGATGGGATCTACCCATTCGTTGTGAACCCTGAGCATGAGGCTTTCCCAACGTTCAACTGAGTTGGTAAGGACAGGGAAACACTGCAGATCCATCGGATAGTAACGGAGCTCAATATGAAGAGGATCTGTTTTTGATCGTTCAAGCCAGATGGCCAAGATGTCAGGGGGGATACTAAAATCTCCACCAAGACACAACTGAACCCATGGGCTAGGCATGGATATGATGACTGCATTCCATAGGCGACAGACAAGGCGTAGCTGTGTTGAAAGCCGGCTTAGCTTTGCAACAGACTTGACAAATCCAGTAAGAAAGTGAAAGGCAAATATTTGAGACAGGAGCTCCACAGGCAAACTAAGAAGGATAAGTAGAAATTTATCCGAGGGATGGATGTGGGACTCACTCCCGCATGGTTGATAAGAAGACTCGACCGTTACTGTGACAGGTGCTTCGATCTGACATGATTTACCACAAGATTATCTACTGGAGCTGAGACGATGGCCCGAAGCGACCGTCATTCCTGGTGTCTCTCCAATCCCGGAGATGTTTGACCTGGCCGGTGCTGTAGTATACCCTGGATTTGTATCCCTTCATGACCGACCAAAAAGGATTTAGCTATCAAAATATGCATAAATGTGAGTTTGTTGAGCGGGGTCGGGCGAATGCTGCGGAGAACATATTTTCCAGTGAAGAGAGCAACGAGGACAAGAACTCTGCCGAACAGAGAAGAGAAAGAAACAAATATCAGAAGTCAGATGTTGGAGGTTCCTTGTTCACCTTCTGCTTTCTCTTCTGAGGTTCCTGTGACTCCCTGGATTAATGTGCATCCTGTAATAATTTTCTTGTCGAAGATGGAGTTATGCGGATGGCAGAGGTCCAGGTTTACACGAATAAGCAGCATGGAAATCAGCTTTCAGATCATGGGTAAGTTCAATGATGGGTAACCACTCAGACTTGTCATCTGTGTTTTCACAACTAATTCATAACTGAGCTGGGTGATATGCAATTGTATTACGTGATATATTTAGGATCATAATTGCGGTCCCGGATACAAAGTCCCGTTAGACTTTTTTCATCTCTCCAAACACAAAAAATTTAAAAGGCATTGGCGCATGGTGACACTGCAACGGAATGTCTCCAGACAAGTAACCGACAAGACCACGAGGCGGATCAAATGAACGATTGAGTGTGTTGACGAAATCTACTTATTCTCCGCATTCATGAAGTCGAAGGCTTTCCCAACGCTCAACTGAGCTGTAAACACTGCAGATCAGTCGGATGAAAAAAGAACTTCATATGAAGAGGACATGTTTTTGATCGTTCAAGCCAGATGGACAAGATGTCGGAGGGGATGTCCGATTAGAGAAATCAAGTCTTCGGCCAAGATACAACTGAACCCATAGGCTGGGAGTGGATATAGTGACTGCATCCCAAAGGTGGCAGACAAGGCGTATTGCTGTCAAAAGCCGACCTAGTCTTGCAGTAGAACAAGTGAAAGGAAAATATTCAAGAAAGGAGCTCCTTGGGTAACCCTGATACAGGGGATGGAAATTGAAGAAAAGACATGGGACTATTGATCGAGAAGCTTAAGCGCTTCGAGATTATTTACCCATCATTTCTAGGATAACTCTACTTGAGCTGAGATGATGGCCCAAACCAACCATCAATCCCAGTAACCCTAGAATTCTGGAGATGTGTACCATTTGGCCCCCGTGAGCGAGAGAAGGGGCAAGTGGATAAATATATCTCAGCTACTTATATACCCTAGAACAGTAACCAATGGTACACTGCATTTGTATCCCTTCATGACCAAAAAAATATCAACATTTACATGCACGACATTAATAAGGATATTAGTCTTTAATGCGGCGTCGGGCGATGCTGCGGAGAGCATATTTTCCAGTGAAGAGAGCGACGAGGGCAAGAATGCCGCCATACAGAAGGACTTGTCCAAGCCTGAGGTTGACCCAGTAGTAGAAGATGAGGACCTCATATGCACCGAGGCTGACAACGAAAGGAACAATACTGGGTGAGAAGGCATGTGTCAAGCGTGGTGAAACTCGAGACCACTGTGCACGTCATCAGAAAAAGGTTGCTGGAAGTGACAAGATACGCACGAGTCCAAGTAAGAGAGCCCAGGGGGCAAGAACCAAACCTGAAAAGACCCCAGAGACAAACTTGTGCGGTGACTTGTGGTCGGGAGCATATGTGTGTTTAATCTCCGGTAACGGATGAAAAGTGGCTTCATCCGGATGCACATTCGGAGGCAAGGAAGGCGGAACATGGAGATCAAACAACTCGAGAGCTACAGGTGTGAATCCTTGTTTGCCCAAATACAAAGTCACCTGCAGAGGAACGCCTTGGACGGTGGGTGGAAAGGTTGGAGGAGCTTTAGCCATGGCAAGTTCGAATTTAGCTTTGCCGCCGGGCGTGACCCGGATCGGCTGGATACCTTCCTCAGATGTTGTGGCATCATAGAAACGGAGGAAGGTTTGGTGGGGCTGAACACCCTCGGAGGAGGACTTGTCGAGAACTTGGAAGGTGAGTTTGAGAGTGTCGGTCGTGTTAAGAGTCACTGTAGTAGGTGTTTTGTGTGCGAGAGAGAGTCTGTTCGATTTAAGTTCCAAAAGCAATAAAGGTCATTGGAATTGCTTACGGTTCGGCACGGATTTGTTGGCCTTTTCTGAGGACTGTGATATGGGGAGACTGGAGAGCAAATATTTTGCCGTGTGCAGCTGCTACGAGGAGCAACAGTACGGCGACGGGAACTTGCATGGTGCAGAGTAACACTGTGACCATCATCATGGAACATCTCTCCCCTCACATCAATTCTAAAAGGCTTCATGACTTTGTAAACAAGACAGTCCGATTGCCATGTAAAATATTATCAGTATGTCTTCAATCCCTTGCCAGCTCGTGGTGTGTTTGCCTTACTGGCAGTAGTACAACGACGGAAATACAATAACTGTCGAGGCAAGTGACGGCGGTCAAGTACACGTCATCCTCACCCCTGTACAGCGAGATCCGTTTGCCCAGTCATGCATTTCTTCTGATAACAACCTCAGGGCGTGGACATTAAAAACACATATATCGAGGTTATAGGACATGTAACAAATTCCTCTACCATCAGGATGATGGCATGTGTCGACATGGGGAATAACCTTGGTGCGCGGCACCATCACACGCTGAATATTGTGTTCTGAACTGCGCGTAGATTTGAAACTGGTGAACGCCGTCATTGAGAAAATTTTCGACCCTCGCTTTACGAGAATGTTTTTCGCTTAATACAACAGTGAAATTAATCTTCTTCTGTGTGACAAACTTGCCCGATCTGCTCGTTGGCAATCACTTTATGATAATCTATTACACCCAGGAATATGGCGGGTGCTTGTCAAATCGAAGCACCTATTACAGTAACGTGGACAATGCTTCGACATTGTTTTGGAATTATATTCAGTACCCCTTCACTAGTTGAACTCCCAATTAGAAGCTTTCAAGAGGTCGAAGTTGATGGAACAAAATGAATACATTATATGGTAGTAAATAAAAAAGTTATCGCAAGGCGGGGATAGCATCAATTACATCAATCCCGAGGACACTTGATAACACTGTACCAGCTGAGTTAAATCTCTCCAGTATGGTTGATTGCAGAACCGACTTTAACATTGGGACTAATGGCTGGAAGTGGTGCAGTACCAGATTGCACTGCGAAACCCGGTACAAGAGGGAAAATCGTACCACTACCATATCGAGATTTCGCGGGCGGTGCCTCAAAGGGATGACCCTCGGTGTTAAAAACGTCTAAGAGGGAGTGATCACATTAACACATAAACAGATATGAAAATTCAACCACGGAATACACACATCGATCAAGATGGATATGCTCCGGATCGTCAAATGTAAGATATCTATTCCATGCTCCATGTTCAGCCAATGTTGCATTGCAAATGTAAGCTAATGCACTCACAAGTACTTCAAGACCTCCGCAAACCAGAAACTCTCCGTATCATCAATCAGTCCCAGACTTGGGTTCGTGACATCGATCAATGCCGCAAAACCATTCGGAGTGGCCAAAAACTCGTTGAAACTCTTTACGGCAGCAGCAGCCCGATTCAAGTATTTAATATCTCCCGTCACCCTGAACGCATAGAAATTCGATTCAAGAACTTCGGGACGAAGGATATATACACCGTCAGTCACATAAAATCCATGTTGGTTATTGAAGGTCAATTGAGATTGGCTTGGAATAGACCCGCCAGTAAAATCGCCGTCGCTAGAGATAAAAGCGAAAGTTTCAGGGCCAATGCCGGTACTATTACCAAAAGATTACTCAGAACGTGGGTCAGGTGAGAAAGAATCAAGATGTCGTACGCAGTACTGGCATATGTATTCCAGCAAGCATCCACTAATTGTAAACCAATGTTCACAATTGTCTGATTATTGAGGAGACGACCGCCTGGAGAAAACCAATTCTTAAAGGAGCTCTTTGTATTCCCACCTCGTACTTACCATAAAGCCAGTTGCCTCCATAGAAGCAAGCCAAATGAGACCCAACATGTCTAATCTGTCTATTGGAATCAAAATCTGCTAGATAGACATGCCGTCCCACAGTTGATGTTCTCAAAAGACTCTTGATCGAGGAGTCTACAGCTGTTGCCCAAGTATCGGCGAACAAGTTGTCCTGCGTGTTGGAAAGTCTAGCATGCTTGATTAGATATTCAAAGTAGCTGTCCGAACCACCTCCCCAGCTCTAGAGTTTCCGATGGCATCAGCGTGATTTGCCTTCCTGTATTTTTCCAGAGGTAAAAAGATAATGTACTTACGACATATCCACCAACAAACTGTCCTGTTTGAGGGTCAATGCCCTGAGCCGCCAAACCAGGCAGAGGTGCAGGCTTATTGAAACAAATGAAGATATGATCGACTTCAAAGAGGCAGATAGCAGGATAAGAAAACAAACCAATTGAGAAATATGTCGCACAGAACCAAGAGTCAAATTGGCATATGTGGTATTTTCAGTGTACTTTGACAAAGTTTCCCATTCCAACGTTAGCTAACAAGAGAAAACAGGTGTTTGGAAATTAGCCTTCATCGAAACTCGAGATAAATTACTCACAGTTCCGGCTTCGGCTATATTCGACTAGATTCAAATGAAGATGCCATCAGTTTCTGTTCCTGGCTCAAATGGCACGTTACGTACACTAGCTATAGTCGGAGAATTATTCGTAAAGTCAAGGAATCCGAACGGAATCACATTCTCCTTTTTGAGGCGTGCATTTTATGCGTGAGTCTTGAATTGCAAGAAAAGAAGAAATGTGAAGGTTTCCTCACCCTAGAGAAAGCAAAAGCCATCTTATCTCCAATGTCCCTTGCCCTGTCCACGAGGGCAGGGAACTTCTTGCCTGTCAATTCATACGCACTCAATAATCCCCCGAGGTACCGGATGGTCGTTTCAAAAACACTACAATAACAAAATCAGGTGCTTGACTCGCCTGACATAATTTAGAATTCTTACCTGACAGTATCGGGCGTCTTGGACCTGCTGAAGTCGATATTGCTGGAGAAGTTGATAGCTTCTTCAAGAAAACCCTGTGCCAATCGGTTTGTTAGACTCTCATTTGTGCTCAGTAGACCTCTTACGTCGAGTCCCATGATACTCTAGGCCGCATGGGATGCATGATGAGTAATCACACACTATAAGACGATTAAACTCGCACCATTGTACTCATAGAATCGACAATGGAAGCACCTAAAGTCATGCTTCAACTAAAAAAAGGGTTCATATGACCGATCAGTATTCACCCCAGCCATTTCTACCATCAGAGAACCCTTTGCTCAGGGGCGAAAGATCATCATGACCAAAAGCAAATTCTCTAGGGTTTCTAATCAAAACTATCATTCATGAAGGTCGAAAAACAGGCCCACTTGTATGCATTGTAACTCCTGGTAAATATATCCACCACAGCCGCCTTATTCATAGCTGCACTCCTTGGAAGCCGAATATCAGGCTTTTGGACTGGACCAGCAAAAGCACTAGTTGCACTTAAAGCTAAAGCCAGAGCCAACACTGGAGACACAATCATCTTCTGTGACCAATCGTCCGAAATCGGATAGAATAGAGCAAATGAATTATCCAATAGAGAAATCCTTGGTCAATAGCAAACAAGAGGGATTATGATCAGAAGGGCCCTGTAAATCAAGAACAAAGGTCTTATATAGCTCCAGGTACAAGCATTTCCTCAGAACCATAGAAGTGTGATCCAGAGGCATATAGTCGGAAGAGCTCCCGATCGAGGGTGAAGTTGTTTCAATGTGGTTCCATCTTTGCAAGTTTCACTCAGGCTCGATAATAGTCCGAGAATGGGTCGTATGTGAATTCTTCTTTTTTTCCAATCACGTCACAAGAAGAGTATGATAGAAATTCAAGAGAATGATAAATTGATCTGTTCCTGGATGCTTGAAGGCACTATTGGGGTGGGGAGAGGAACGCAAGAATATGATCCAACAGAATAGTGACATGAGAGCCACATTGTAATTGGAGTTTTACAATTGATCTAGGATCCGAACATCCGACCAATTGCATGTGATCATTAATGAATTTCTCAGGTTTTGTTAGCCGCAAGCCGATGTGCAGCGCACATGCATTCACATTCGTTACGAGTTCCCAGTGTGAAGCATCCCAGTATGATCCAGGTGCTTCTAATAAATATGATAACACAAGTAACCTTGAACATTTCTTTTCTGGCGATACAATAGCTTAATAGGAGTGAATATCAAAAAGAATGGATATCTTGACCTGATGTGCAGTGATCGTGTGAATTCCCGAAGAAATCACATCCCTAATCAAATAGGATGATCTAAGGCGTTCTGGATACTGTCGTGTATGTGAGGAATTTCGGATAAATCATGGCTCTGACTGTGACCAGGAAGTGGTGCTTGTGTGAACTCGGGAGGGTTCTGCGGGGTTTCAAGGCTACGGGAAGCCCCATAGTTGTCCAAGGGAGGTGGAGCCTCAAAAGGATGGGCTTCAGTGTTGAAAACATCTGTTGACCATATCCATTATACGTTGAACACGCTATAGAGTCAAGAGCGTACGGTTGTCCAAACTTATATGGGTGGGATTATCAAATGTCAGATATCTAGGTTTCGGAGACATCAGATACATTTTCCCCTCAGAAATTAGGTCACATACAGGTACTTGAGTGTTTCAGCGAACCAGAAACTCTCCATGTCATTGATTTTGTTCGAGTTTGCACTATTCACATCCTCGATCCCTGCATATGCGCTGTTGACTGAAAGGTATCTGTTGATGTTCTGAATAACCTGGGAAGCACGATCGAGGTATTTGACATCGCCTGTTGACCGCCAGGCATAAAAGTTTGATTCTATAACTTCGGGACGTAATATATAATGGCTGTCCGTGATATAAAATCCATGTTTTTCGTAGAAGTCCTGCTGGTCGGGGGTCGGAGCCACCCCATTCGTGTAATCACCATCACTGGACGCGAAAGCGAAGGTCTCGGGACCGATGCCAGTTCTTGGAACTCAATTGAGCTTGCAGGAAGTGTTTCGAGAAATGGAAAACTAACGCTGTGCTTGCATAAGTGTTCCAACATGAATCGACCAATTCAAGGGCGACATCAATGATAGTCTGGTTGTTGGTCATGTGGCCACCTGGAGCGATTATGAAATATCAGTTACAGAGGAGTGGCGTTGACCTACCCATGATCCAATTACCTCCGTAGAAACATGCGAGGTGGGAACCGATGTGAACGACTCGCCCTCGAGAGTCAATGTCGGCTAGATAGATCTGATTAGCGGCTGTTGATTCCTGGATACAATTTTATGAATTTTGGCCCAGAATCCCGAGCAAATTCCAAACCTTCAGGAGAGTATGCATAGAAGTGTCCACAGCTAGCTTCCAAGTATTGGCATAGAACAGATCGTTGGTGTTGTTAAGACGAGCAAATTTGATGAGATACTCAAAATAGCTGTCAGAGCCTCCCCCCCATGTCTGGTTCTGGTCAGATATAGCTAAACGATAAACGGTGGACAACTTACGATATATCCACCCACGGGAGCGCCAGTGTTAGGATCAATGCCTTGGGCAGGTAGGCCTGACAGTCTTATTAGCCTTTTGTTATCGGAAGATAATTAAGAAATCAACCTGGTAACGGGGATGGCTGTTTGGCTAAGCACGAGTAAAGCGAAACGGGGGACGTCAACGATACTCACGTTGGTAGCAATGCGACGCATCGATCTGGCAGCATATTTGAAATACTTGTTATCGCCTGTATATTTGCTTAAAGTCGCCCACTCGAGAAGTAGCTAGACGCAGATCAGAAAGAGGACTTAAGTGCACTACAGGACTTACGCTGCCTGCTTCAGCGATATTGGACTAGAGCACATGTTACGTCAGGTTGAGAAGAGCAATAATAAAGAAAACTCCCGGCTAACATTTTGATTGACAGGCATGTTGTTGAAATCAAGTTGCCCAAATGGAATATCATTTTCCTGAGCATTGCCATCAGCATATGAGATGAAAAATAAGAGCAACTACGTACTCCAACCCAAGCATAGATTAATTTATCAGCTAGCTGTGCAGCTTTGGTGACAAGACTGCGGTGCTGTTTTCCACTCAACTCATAGGCACTGAGTAGCCCTCCAATGTACCGGATTGTGGATTCAAACAAACTGATTGATGCTAAGCTGTTCTTCCAATGAAGAACATAGAGATAGACGCACCTGACTGTATCAAGTGTATTTGATCTGCTGAAATCAACATTCGATGTAAAATTCACGGCTTCATCGAAGTACTCCTAGAGAAGCATTCAAACCCAAGTTTTCTAACTAAATGCACTTCACTGTACTGTCAAACCCATGATATGCTGCATATATCAGCATGATCAATGGTCATCGATGCAAGAAGGTGATCCCACCAAGGTTCCTAATCCATCAATGATAGTGGCACCTTGAGAATTTCAAATCAGCCGGTAATGTTTCTCTGACGCATGTTGTCATACCCCATCCATTACGACTGTCAACGAAACTGCCTGTAGTGATATTAACTACCTGGTTCAAGGCCTTCAAAACATGTTCAGCAGACCATTTCCTCTATTCGAGAGAGGGGCGAGGTCATCATGACCCCAAGCAGATTTCCTATCGTGGATCAGCACGAAAATGCACGATAACAGGCAGATGACATACCTATATGCCTCGTAACTCTTCAAAAATATGTTTCTGATAGTATCACGGTTTTCAAGACTGCTAGGAGGCAAAACAAGACCATCCTTTTGAATCTTCCCAGGGGAGACAACGGGAATAGAAACGGTAGCAGCAAGGAACGCGAAAAATAAGGAGCGTGTATGCATGATTTATTTAAAGAATGACAAAAGTTCCTGGGGAAGGTTGCAGGCAGATTGCTGAAGAGAGGAAGCTGGAAAGAATTTTATTTTTCACGTGCGTCTTTATGCGAGTGTGCTCTAGCGATTAGGCTAGTATTGTTGGAATATCGAGCGCTGCACTAAAAATATGATTTCATCCCCTGATGATCAAATAATTCAGTTTATGATGGTAGATAGAGACAAATACAAGCAGTCGAGACGAGGCTCGTTGCGCGTTTGCAACGGGTCTTCGCTCGTCTCCTCTTTTTGATCTAAACGCAACAAGTACAGCATCTGTTGACGTAAATGACGTAAGAGGAAGAGCAAGTGAGTTCGTTTATAGTAGCATCGTCGACTCTCGGGCTCAGACTGCCTTAGCAGCGCTCGAACTATGTAACGGTTTAACGGGTGCTGTTTCACGAAGCATGAAGGAGATCCGGCGCTGATGAATGAATCACTAACTAGTGCACGCACTGCCGGAGCATTTGAAATGAAAGGAAGGAAGATGTTAACCCAGCCGCTGCATCTCCGAAGCTTCACTACAACCTTCTGGACCTCCTAATCTTCAGCCAGTGCTACAGAGCGACAACTGCTCAAAGTCAAACTCTAAGAGCAGTTGACAAACTAGCAAGGTGAAGAACGTACACCATGAAGTCCTCAAAAATGCCATGTTGCCCAGAATACCTGAAGGAAATTCCTTGCTGTAGAAGGGAAATCTGCAAGGGGAATGAACACAAGCAGGTTCGGGAGCAGATTTGGCAATAGGACGGGATCAGTGGCCGATGTGTCCTTTGGTGGAGGGGTAGTTACGCTTCAATATTCCAGATATCATCAGTAAAATTACCTGGGAATTTGGGTGAATCCGAAACTCCCTGAACCTTCACACATATGTGACCTTTATACCTTCATGTGCTCAAGTCCTTTATTTGATTCAGGATTTCTCTTCTATTTGTAGCCAAAGGAAGAAGGTGTGGGCAAACCTGCGAAGTTTGCTAGGTTATGGTAGTAACTAGATAAAAAAAGGAAATAATCAATGTATACCATAATGCCGCAGGACTCTCAAATCGTGCTTAAACTGTCCCCTGGGTGCTCGTTCTTTCTTGTTCGAAACCCCAATTACACGCTCACTGTGTCATGTGGCCTCGTCGTACCTCTGCATGTGAAGATATATTTAGTGCAGTGATAACCACCTGTCAACTCAGTCCCTGCAATAAAAGATTGAAGAAAACACACTGAACATCATTGATCAGTGGTGAGAGGAAAGTAAATGAAATTGTAAAATGATGATTATACCTCAGCTTCAGCTTCAAACGTCCAAAGAAATCACCGAAAAGGAATTGATTCCAATCATGTGTATGGGAAGGTGATAGATCTAGACGACTTGACAGGACAGGACACCGTGTAATAAATTGTTGTTCCAAAAAGAGGACACTACACCATCAGGTGACTTGACATCCCAATTCAAGCGGAGACTTGACATCTGAATATCCGCCATGTGACCCAGTTCGGATTGAAGACCCAGGAATTAATTAGACAGATGCGATAACCAACTACGCCATCGAGCCATACATGTGTATGGGAATGCTCTGAATAATAATCACATCCCGACATTTTCTCACCTAGATATCAAGGAGTCCTTTCTCAAGATACCATCTGCATCTACTCATTGGATGTTCCTGGTGGATAAAGACCTCGGAACACCACCCTCTGACCGCTCTCGAAATAATGTTTCTTCGATCACACGTCTAAGTTTGCTGGATAGAATTTGCGAAGATAATTCTCTACTTTCTCATGTTTCTTCGCAACCATCTGCGATTTTTGCATCATTGCTTATGTTCACGTGGCTGCAAACGACGTTCTTCTTGTCTATCTACAAATTGGTATAATGTCATCAAGTCAGTATAGATTTCCTGCTCCGAGGCACAAATAACGTGTGATTCCTGTTTGGAACACTATTTAATATCCACCCCTGAGGCACTCTCATACCTTATGATAATGCGATTTTGGTCATCTCTACTTCTCTCTGGGGTGTTGTACATCCGCCAAAATGTTTATGGTAGCCTGGTCGATGATCTTGTCAATGCAATTACTCAAGCAGTTGATTGCGGCTCGTGTCATGCCCTCTTCGTTCCCCTCAAAGGACTTGCTGCTCTAGGCAATTCGCCATTCTCTAACACTATGGCTGCTGTTTGCAAGGCTATTGGCGTACGAGATCTCAATTTCCCTGTACAGTGACCTGTGCTTACCCTCAGTTGCCTCCAGGCAGAAGATGACGATGTCTGCGACGGTGCACTAGCTGAACAAGGGCCCATCGTGGCTCATGACCTGCGGAAAATTTCTCCCTTCGATCGAAGTTCTACTCTGCTGTGCAATTCTATATTTGGTTTATGTCAACAACCTGCCGTTCAACAGCTCAATTTCCCACTGTCCCCAGTACCGGAAAATCAGAAACAGTGGACAAGTCAAGGACGCCAACCCTTCCAAGTAGTGCATTTCAGCGACGTTCATATAGATCGAGAATATACTGTGTGTATTCTTGCAGAACTTATTAGTTTATATAGCTGATCACTGAAGCACATAGCCCGGTGCAGAAGTGAATTGCACGAAACCTATTTGTTGCAGGAATTATACAGCTGGACTTCCAATTCAACAACCAGCAGGGATACTTGCAAGCCATAACTGTGATGCCTCCACAGGATTGGTTGAGAGCATGCTACGTGCTGCTTCCGCGCAGGGAAATTCCTTCTCAATCTTCACAGGTGATGTCATCGAAGGTTCGATGCCCTTGCTCTCTTGCCCTCTCGCTCTCACCTTGCCGGGCTGTTGTTTTGACAGGTGATGTTTGGTTGGTCAACCAGACTGGCGTGACAGCCCATCTGCAGCAATTTAATCAAGAAATGCAAACATTTATAGGTACTTCCGTCTTCCCTGTGATCGGTAGATATCTGTTTCTTCAAAGCATTGTATACAGTTTGAGCTAAGTTTTGATAGGGAACCAGTGAGCCATTTTTCAATTTCATTTGTCATTGGTATTCTGGCTTATGATCAGTGATGTTGCCCCAGTCAACAGTTTTCCTCGAAACACTACGTCTGATGCATCATCTCAATGGGTGTTCGACACCCAAGGTGCTGATTGGTCGGTAAGTCAAGTCTTGAGAACCAAAGTTCCGATTCTCAACTCCAAACTACTTATAGGAGTGGCTTGATGCTTCTGCTACCAACGCTGTTAAGCATATGTCGGGGAGTTATTCGGCTGTAGTCTCTGGAACGAACCTTCGGTAGGCTTCGCTCTGTGTATACACCACCGAATACTCATGGAAACCAAGTATCATTTCCCTTAATAATCTGTATTGGTATAAAGCAAAGTAAGTATAGATTCTACGCCAACTCATAAGCACAGGCAGGGTTTATTATAAGAGATAGCTTTTGGCTCTTTGACAGTGACACAGCTCAGTGTGTTAACTCGTTGGGCTGTAAGTATCAGAAACTTATTCCACCACAGACCGGATCCTAATGGTATCCTGGCATTTGCTGCACAAGAGCTCCAAGCAGCTGAAGATGTGGGACAAAGAGCATGGATTATAGCACATATGCCACCAAGTTCCTCTGACGCCTTGTACGACCAGGTGATTAAATGTGGTAACCTTTGCGCACATCAAACTCACTAGTTTAGTCGAACTACTTTGATCAAATTGTCCAGAGATATAAAAATACCATCGCAGGACAATTTTACGGGCATACTCATAAAGTAAGCATTAATTTGAAAGTTGCACCGCAATCTTCTCATGGCCGTTAGGATGAGTTTGCAATCTCGTACTCGGACTATGCCAATCGTACTGCGGGCAACGCAGTCAGTACTATGTGGATCGGGCCATCTCTCACTCCTTCAAGTACGTATCTTTTGAGGCTTCACACTGAATTCAATCGTTCAAGGTCAATGATAGCCGGAAATCCAGCTTTCAGGGTATATGATGTTGACCCTGATACGTATGAAATCATGGACGCCCGAGTATTCATAGGTCCGGCCTCCATAGTTACTATGCAGAAGATACTGACGGTGCTGATTCTAGGTGACTTAGCAGATCCTACTTTCCAGACATCCCGTGAGCGTTCTTCCTCTGTTTAAATGCCTGGATAGACTGCTCAGTGTGACTTTGAAGCTCAATGGAAACAATACTACTCAGCTCGTGAAGTCTATGGATCTGCCTTGTCTGATGGCTGGCCTGAAAACATCCCATTAACGCCTGCATTCTGGCATCAGGTCACGGAAGCATTCGAACAGAATGATGCACTTTTTCAACAATTTCTAGAGTTTAAGTGGAGGGGTGTTCATGTAGAAATATGCCAGCCTGGAAGTTGCAAAGATGATGCAATTTGTGCACTGCGCGGTGGAAGATCTGAAGATAACTGTGTCAGTTTTCATCTTTGATAGTGTTGGATTATGCTCATGCTACAAAAGGTTGTTGCTTCTCCTGGTCTATCCTTCCGTAAGAGGGATCCGGGAGAAAGGTCGAATACCGTCCCCGTCAATGAATGCGAGGGCATAGGTCTCGGAACGATCTTTTCGGATTTGCCGAGTAAGATGGTGCGTAGCCGTGACACTTGCTCTGCTGAAGTGTATATCTCAAAGTGTTGCAAGGTCAACGTTAACGTCGAGGACTTTGCAAACAAATTGAAGTCGGCGATCCCAGAGTTCAATAATTAAGAAATCCGGGCAAAACTTTGAGCTTGTTTATGCCCCTCTTTTATCAGGAATCCAAATGTCATGGCTTAACAAAAATTTTGAATCCTTGTCGTCCTATTTTCTATTTCACAGGATCCGTTATCATTACCTTTCCCCTTAGGTGACTTAGTTGCCGTTGGTGTTCTTGCAACAGCTTGTAACTAAGGGAATACAGTCTTATTTTGTGAACATCACAAAATCTCACGATCAGTTTCACGTTAAGATCAGATTCACCAACTAATCCTGTGCCAAGGAGTAAAGCTGTCACAGGTTACTGAGTTAAGAGAAAAGACTACAATAAATCAAAATTCAAATTTTCCCTTCTGAAGTACTCAATGGCCTGAGTGGAGAAATAGCTTGTACTTGACATACTAGCATAACAAAGATCAGTGCTCCTTCGTCATTCTTCACTGAGATTAGTTTTGCCTATGACCTCCACCATTTAGTTTGTTTGATAGCATGTTTCTGACACCAAACCACTGATAGGAACTGCGCTGTGTTGGACAGGTGTGGAAAAAGACCATGGAGTTAAGAATACAATAAAGAATCAAAGCATCGATGATCCTCCCAGTATTTGGTTTTATTAGGACTCAAGGATATTGAAAGCACATGATCAATTTCGTCGTCGTGAGCGACAAGGAGTACCAGATCAAGTACCAGATCACCAACTCCTACTCATATGGCATCTCCAACAACCGCCTCTCCAACGCAACTCAAAGAAAACAAGGTACCCATACATTGGCGGGATGGTTGCTCTGCGTGAGTGTAATTTTTTCGGAAGCGTCTGGCACTTATGTTCGAACTCGAAACCTCTATTTGCAAACGAACCTTATTGACTGTTAATTATCAACATGAACCTCGTTGTGTCATCTTTTGTTGGACTTTTTACATGAATGGACCGGACAACCAACCCCGCATGCGTCGTGAATTCACGGAATCGTTCTCCCTTATGGCCTACAACGTTCACAGGCTGCTGCTCCCTCTGAACGTATGTCGGAAGAAGAATTTCTACCTTCCCTGGGAATGTGAACACGAGCGTCACGAGTACGAGCGGTGCGTCTTCTGCTTGAACCCTCTTTGCAGCTTTCCTTAGACATGCAATTTGTCTTAGATGTCAGTACGATGAGTAAGTTCAAATGCAATTCTCACGTAGAAATTCCGGGTAATTACAACATAATGGGAACTTAGCTATGTTCGGCGGATGAAGAAGCTTGCCAAGACAAAGGCCCAGGCTGCCGATGAATAGAAGCTCAGTGACATTATGGAAGGAAGTAGGACTTGTGAATCTTCAATTGATAGTAGATTTTGTGACTTTCCTCGATGGACCAAGTCACTCGAATTCTTCTAGATCAAGGTGCATGAAACTCCAATCATAAGAAGATTGAGCAGCGAGAGGTCAATACATCGATTGTCAGTGTATGATAACTGATTTTCAAGATTTGGATGATTGAGTAAATAGGTCATGTAGGATACAGAGGAAAACTTTGCTTCATCTACTGGGAAGCTGATTTGATCTAGGTGAATATCGATGAAGGAGTCAAAGACGCGGGCATACCAATGAAACGTCGTCGGTTTTCGACAAATTCGTCATAGAGGATGCGAACCCAGCCACCACTAGGAGCTTGGTGTAAAACCACTCTGTCTGTGGCGCCCATCTGTTTCAAAGATTGCTCCGCAAAGAGGCATATGGGTTGGGTGTGATCGGGTGCACCACAAATCACGATTTCATACTCTTGCAAACTTTGGGATTTCGTCACAAGCGGTGCCTGGTTGACTGCCCAAGCTGGACCCATGCTATTGGCCTCGCAAAATTTTCGCACTTTGGTCATAGTTGGATAATTAAATAATTCTTCGGCCTCTTCATCACTCAGACAGGTGTAAACGCTGGTTAGATATGCCAGAGGGGGTTGCTGAGTTAGATCTTGTGGGTTGATGGGACCATGCATGGGACCCAAAGTGATCTTGTCGACACGAGGCGGAAGGAAGGGCTCAAAGAGGGTCCAAAGCCTTTGGTCCATGTAGAGAACGGTGAGGGATCGTAGCTCAGTACAAAGACTGATGAGTTGCTGGAGAGGGTGAATGGGCCACTGACGGGATCCGTACAGGAGGTCACCCATCCCGTTTAAGCCACGACCAATGTGTAGGTCCCTGATAAGCTGAAATCTGTTCCTCATGCGCAGGTTTAGCACATCATGTTTGGAGACAAAATTGACAATATCTTGTGAAAATGGAAAGTGAACGGAATGGTAAAGGACTGGAAGGACCCAGTCGTGAACAGTCGAGTTGATGAGACACATCTTTGGAGTAATTGATGCATCATCGCATGCCCACAAAATTACTGTCAATGCACATTAGGGAATCTGGTCTGAACAAGGATTAATTGCATACTCTACTCTCAATTGGGATTAATGATATATTACGACAGAAACTTGGAAATCATACCTTTCTTATCAGATCTAAGGGAAGCAGGTCGTTCGATGGCTGTTTGGTGAAAGCTCTCGGAGGAACATAACCAAGGCTCCTTTGCTGGTCTGGGTCCACTGCAACAGTACGGCCGATAATTGGGCCAGATCTCTTGGTTGGCACGAAGAGCTCAGACATCTGCGGACAAGAGGACGGTTCCAGAGCCTCCATTGTGGTGGTAGAAGAAGATACAATAGAACCTCAGGCGGTGAGACATTGTGTCGGACTGGTTAAGTCATCTTGGTGAAGACGTACGTACTGTATTTCCAAAATAGTGATTTGTTCTCATCACGTCAGCTCTGTAGTATTTACTATAGCTTGCGGTTTGCTCATTGCTTCTTGATATACCCCTTTGTACAACTGCTACTGATCTACTTTAGTACTATTGGGTGTTTTATACTCCTGACATGCTGCGGATATGTCGTGCGGAGGACGGTCGTTTGTTCCAGGTTTGCGGTTTCTCATCTTAGCTTCAATGTCCGCTCACTTTGGTGTAGACCAACGCTAGCCTGAGGGACATCGAGAGGTTAGCTGGGCAATGCTGCATCATACTCATGCTGATGCGTATCCCAGAGCCAGGAGTCTCGAGCTCTTTGTCCATCAGGAAACAGGACTCGACCAGGAAGCTGTTTTGACATATCTCTCAGATGGCCGCAGACTATTGAACTCAAATATCTTGGATCTTGCTGGCGCAGCAGATCAGGTACGTGATCTGACAACTCGCCAATCTGAGTCTGATGTACCTCCTATTTCTGCAGACTATATATGTATTCAACAAATTCTACCTTGACTCTAACCTTGAGGATGTCCTCCAGGATTTGTACGTTCGGCCAACATTACAGCCTCTAGCGGAGGGTCAGTTAGTTTAGGCACAATCCGATAGGAGATGCTGAAGATGTATCAACAGAGAACATACCCGAGACCCCACCCTTTCGGCCATCCCAGCTTGCTGCCTCGTATCTCCGAACTTCCCGACTACATCATGAGCAGATCAATTCCATGCTCACATCAATACATTATCAGCATGAAGCCATCAGGGTAGCAATTAATGGCCTCGACCTTCATGTCCTCGCAATCTTCGATACGTTCGATTCACTTGCTACCAACTCCAAACGTGAACTACAAAGGCAGTCTACCCTCCTCGGGGGCTTAAATTCTGACCTCGAATTGATCAAACGAGTTTGCATACATGTCGACTTCATGTCCAATGCCGTACGCAGGGCTATCGAGGCAGGAGAAAGACACAGAACACTGGGTGATTATGTTTCAACTGAGAAAATGCGGACAGTTGCAGCAGGTTGTGCACGAACTCATGGTGTGCATCTGTCCCTCTAGTTCCTAGTTTGATTGGACATCCAAGATTTAGATGACTTAAAATCGCGCTTCGAACTTGCTGAGCAGGCTGTTCTCAAGTTGAGGGAAGGCACCGACATTGTCCGGTCATCCGTAGGTAACAAGCGGTGGGTATTATTGCTTTCTTATATCTGCTCATGGCTAATCTATCCGCAAGCCTGTTGGACGATGCAGAGGGATCTTTTCGCAGGTCTCAGGCATTAAAAGAGAAGATCACAAGTTATGCTGCGTCCCTTGAGGGTATGATCGCTCTTATCCTATCAAATGTCTGTCTCAAGTTACTCCAGGTCCAATTAATAACTATGATAAGATTATTCACGGTGAGTGTATGTATCTAATTAGATCACGCAGAAATTCATCTCGCGAAGAACTCCGACAGTTGGACCATGATCATAGAAATGAGGTTCAATTTATTGCAGAAGTCAAAGTCCGACCTCGCTTTCGAGTTTTCGGATGTTTATTGATAAGTATCAACACAGAACGAGTATACAGAACAATGCATTATGACTATCCGACGCATTAGTCTTCTGAACAATGATGTTGTTCAAATACCTTCCGGGCTGAATGCACTTCAAGCGAGTTTTCGCGGGAAGAACAGCTTCTCTCATATCCAGCGACTCCACAACATGCTATATGCCTATGGTGCGACTGTTATTGAGATCGTTCGTCGCAAAGAATTCTGTATGTGGTATTTATTATAAATGGAATTTCATTCAGTTGACTCTGTCGATGAGCTCATTTTTTCTTCAAGCGCGCACAAGCCATTCTAGAGGTCATGGCCAAATTATCGTAAGATTTGTTCACATATATTAACACCAGTCTAACTTCGTGAAGGGCAAACGAGCGCAAAAAACGCCAGGTCTATCGTAGCGAAGTTCATGGTCAACTGCCTTTTGACACTCACGGAATGGATGACCCTGTGCCTACTATAGATTTCTCACCCACCGGGAACACTGATACGGTCTACTCACTTGAGCGAACTGACATCAATGGTATGCTTCGCATCTAAGAGATATTGATGGTCTGATGGCTGGGTCCAGCACTCGTACAGGTGTTGGACGATCTCGAACATTACACAAAAGCTTCTAATGATCATGTGTCTCTGCGAGCGGTGACTGAATGCAAGGCATCACTCAACAAGTTGATCATGAAGATGGATGGGTTAGAAACGGGGTTTGATAGGATTGCAGAGCGTTCACGTGGGTCCTTCATTTGACAGTATAATTTAATTTCATTGATAGTCATTAATCACAATCTGCATAGTCTTGTCTGCGTCCAGGTTGTCTTCTTCTCGTCGGAGATGTAAGGTTTTCCTTCGTTGAACTTCAATAAAACTGATATTGGCCTATACAATTTGTTAGCGTTGGAAGCGGAAGACAAAGCCTATCAAGAGCTCAGTGAGGCATTACGTGCAACACAAGGAGAAAAGGCACATCAGGAAGCTGTTTATCAGGACGAGAAAACAACACTGCAAAATGAGATACAGCTTCTCAAGAAGAATTTAGATCGAGCTAACTCTTCTATCATGACAGAGAAAGAACATAGTAATCGGTTGGAACGCGAGATACATCAAGTTCGAACGCAGCTGGAGGGGGATGCGAAGGCAAGACGAGTTTTGGAATGTCGCAATGTGGACCTCACCGCTGATGTTGAGAGTCAACGACTGGCACTCGGGCGAGCCTTGGCAGATGCAACAGAACAGTCACGAGAGGTCGAGCATTTACGCCAAGAACTTGCGCAAGTGAAAGTTGAGTTCGAAGAAATCAAATCGTTAGAGACAAAAAACGCTGTGAAGGTTGTTGCTCTTCTCGAGGAACAGGCGAATAATCTGCGCAAATTAGAGGATGCTCGTTCTCGTGGAGAAGATCTTCAAGCACAAATTGAAGCAGCACGGGCAGAGAGTCATGAGGTTCACCAAGCACTCAAGGAGGCAAGCCTAGAGAAGGACAGACTACTGAGAGTACAAGCTTCAGAGCACGACCGCATCATACGGGATCATCGAGCTGAGGCTGATGGAGACCGTGCTGTACTCGAGCGCCAATTCTTTGAGCTCAAGGTCGTTCTGGAGGGGAAGGAAAGAATGATAAAGGACCATAAGGCTGAAGTAGAGGTGGCTAATGCGGATGCTGTCGGTTTAAGGGAGGAACTCCGGCGTGTCGAGCACGAACTTCGCGATGCTAGACACACAGAACGCATACTGCGGGAAGATTTACGTGCCGGTCAAGTTTCGCGGTCTGATTTCGAACAGCGACTAGAGGATGGTGGCCGATTACTTGCCCAGATATTGGACGTTGCAATCACCTTCCGTGATTCTCATGTAAAGGCGATGACTTCAGCACAGGCTATGACAACTCACATCGGTTCTACGAGGCACACCGCTACTACAAATACCCTTCATATGGCAGACTCGGCCTTCTCTTCTGGTCTACGGCACAGTTTCATCGAGCATGAGTTTAATGCAGAGGAAGAACTAATTGATCCCTCAGACCCTACTGCAGCTCTTGAAATTCTGCGTGGGTTTGATCACGATCATTTCCTTGAGGTCATGTCAAAAATGGGATCAACGATACGGAAATGGCAGAAACAATGCAAAGAATATCGAGAGCGTGCGAAGGGAAAAATTTCATTTAGGAATTTTGCCAAGGGAGACTTGGCTCTATTCCTGCCCACCAGGAATTCTGTGTCGAAGCCATGGGCTGCCTTCAATGGTAAGTTTGTAACACTATCTTTGGTACCTACCTGATTGGATTTATTGACTCCCGATAATGTTCCATCTCGACAATTCGTAGTTTCATTTCCACATTATTTCCTTCAAGCAACTGGATATCTAGCAGAACAACTCAAAACACGGGAATGGATCGTGGCTAGGATCACCTCAATCACAGAGCGTGTAGTGGATCACCAGGTGGGTACCTTCTTTTCCACATGGTGCAGCAGACGCAATTAGTAGCTATGGATGTTTGCTTCCAGGACCCGACCAGTAATCCATATGGTCTTGGTGATGGTGTCAAATATTATATGCTTGAGGTAGAAGACTGGACTCAGTCAAGTCAAAATAAACGGCGAGCATCTTCGAGGAAGGCTTCTATCGACAAGACCAGAGATGGCGTCTCTGCTATCACACCTATCAGCATTCCCCCAACACTCCCTCCCGTTATAGCATCCGGTCCGCCTGAGACTGAAGTTGAAGAAGCTTTTCGTGTGACACGCTCTCCAAATTCCCAGTTCTTCCCTGTCCGTGCACGATCAAGTTCTTCACCAGGTGCTCGCCCATCCTCCTTGTCACGTCTTTTGGCGCAGGCGCCAGAGAATCAGATTGACAGCCTCACAAAACAGGGCATGTCTCAACGCCACGATACAACACCGCATGCGACTCCCCACGATGCCTCTTCTTCACCCAGAGGTACATCGTCATTTCCGCCCCAAGATTCCTATCTACCAGTGCATGTTTCACCTTCCCACCCTTCACCACCTTCTCTTCCACCCATTATTCCGTCAGTTCCAAAAATCTTTTCTACTCAAATGTCACCCCTGCGACCTGGTTCACGGGCTTCCCGGTTATCCACGACTTCGAAATTTTCTGGTCGAATCTCTACACTAGGCAATTCTTTACCTGGGGGATCCAAGGCTCCGCCCACCACTGCATTGGCGGACCAAGCGTTATTATCTTCTTCACCCTCTAATGACGGCAATCCGTTTGGCTTGCCTGTGACACCGCCACGAGAAGAGTCCGTATCCGACGATATGGATAGCTTTTTGAAACGAAGGCGAACGACGTCATATCATGCCCCAAGACCGTCACCACTTGCTTTAAATAATCCACTACAGATTTCACAAATTCCAGTTAGATCGGGGTCGACCGCAACCGCAACTAACACGCTTGCCAGCTTGGCAAGTAATTGGGGAATGCCATTCGGGAGACGGAAGAAGTCAAGTATAAATTCCCTCACTCCTACTGTTGAATCGCCACCGCAGGAGGGGCTTGCCAGAGAGGAATCTGCAGCCGAACGAGGTAATCGAGATCTATCTGCCAGAGATTTACTTAGGCAACTGTAGCTATAGCTCTCAGATAGCTCTCAGATATTATCTTACTGCTCTCGCCATATTTATGAAAACCGCTTATCGATGTTTTTGCACGTATAATTTTTTCATCAATAGCTATTTCCTTGGAGATGAAAACAAGGAACAAGGAAGGTATCATACTGCCGGTTGTCCGACCGACAATTCTTCACTGCGCCTGCATGCTACACCTAGGACCGATCATAGCCGCCACCAGAAAAATTTCTTCGGAGAAATCTCAATAATTGGAAATGAGTTAATCTGATCTGATGCGCCTGGACTTGAGAAGTCTCACTTGGCCTGGAGGATGACGATGTGATGGCAAACGGAAAATTCTCGGGAATCAGGCACCCCATTTTCGGTCTACGAATGGGTATCCTGCCAATTGCACAAACAAAACTCTCTCCTCTGATCGTGAGCAGGGTCCTTTCTGCAGGGTCGTTGCTACATTGATGCATGGCCATGCTTGAATCGCTGAAATTCCTGTAAAATTTCGGATCAATGATGAGAGGGACGGCAATGACGAGGGGGACGGTAATGACGAGGGGGACGGTAATGACGAGAGGGACGATAACGACCATGGCGCGACGAGCAGGGCCCATCGTAGAGTGGAAACGGACCGGTTTCAGCGGATGCAAATGTCTGAAAAGGTCGCGAGTATGAAATCTATTAGTGTCCGGCGGCCATGCGAATGGTTACGGCGTACCTCTGGAAAAACCCCTGTTCCCGGTCATCTGAGCCTTCTCCATATCCACTACCCCGAACAAAACATGTCACACTTTCCCTTACAAAATGGTCCCTTCTCTCTATAAAAGCCGTTCTTGCTTTTCATACCCCTATCCGCCCTTCCTCGCCTTAATATCCTGACAAGCTTCGAAGCATGGGTGGTGGTGCTGTTGCTAATACCGTTTCTTCAACTGGGTTTGCCCATCTCCTGAACCCCAATAGGAAATGGTATAACAACAGGCGGTGGGTATCTTCCTTCCTCAATGTCAAATTACGCAACTGACGTCTGCCCTGCTTAGGATCATAACGCTGAATGCATGGATTGTCCTCCTGTAAGCCCAGATCGTCAATGATGACTTACCTGTTTGCCCACTCATCTTTTTCAGTCTCATAACTTCCTCAACTAATGGTTATGATGGAAGTATGATGAACGGTCTTCAGTCTCTCACCCAGTGGACCGGTTACTTCAATAATCCTTCCGGCGGTAGGCTCGGTCTGTTGAACGCTATTCAGGTATGTTTTCTCTGCCTTCTTCACCCTCGAAATAATGATGATGTTCAATAGAACATTGGTGGTCTGGCTGCCTATCCTATCTCTCCTTATGTCTCCGATGGTCTGGGTCGTCGCCCAGCTATCCTACTTGGCGCTACTATAATGTGTATCGCTACTGCCATCCAGACCGCTGCTCAGTCAACTGGCATGTTCATCGGTGCTCGGTGTGTATCAATGTATCTTTGTGATAAGAGACTAAGGAAGCAATTTTATTGCAGTTTCTTGATTGGTTTTGGTCTTACGTTTGCTAGTAATGGCTCATCTATTTTCCCATGTGAACACTCGCTAACGATCCGCCAGCTACCGCCGCTCCTATGTTGGTTACAGAGATCTCTTACCCCACATATCGCGCCCCCCTCACTGGAGTTTACAATTCTCTCTGGTATATCGGAGCTATAATGTGAGTATCTGAAATTTCGGCTCTACTCGTTTCTAAATTTTGTTTGATAGTGCTGCTTGGACGACGTTTGGTACTTTCAAGATTTCTAATACCTGGGCATGGCGTATTCCTTCTGTCCTCCAGGCTACGCCTTCCGTTATCCAGATTGTTTTGGTTTGGTTCATGCCTGAGTCGCCTCGTTGGCTTGTCAGTAAGGGTAGAGAGGCCGAAGCTCTCAAGACGCTTGCTTACTATCATGCTGACGGTAACACGTGAGTGTGGCTTGGATTGACATGCATAAGATCTTTGTTAATTTATTTCTACTCAGTGAAGATTCATTGGTCAAGTTTGAATTCGAGGAAATCAAGGCTGCCATCGATTTCGACCGCACTGTGGCAGCTAATGTCGGCTGGAAATCCCTTTTCACCACATCCGGTAATCTGAGGCGTCTCAGAGTCATTATTGCCATCGCCTTCTTCTCCCAATGGTCTGGCAATGGCCTTGTCTCCTACTACCTTACACGTGTCCTAGATACTGTTGGTATCACCGATCCCACCATCCAGCTCCTTATCAACGGCATCCTCCAGATCTGGAATTTATTCTGGGCGCTTCTCGCTGCCTTCCTGGTGGACAAGATTGGCCGCCGGATTCTTTTCTTGAGTTCTGTCGTTGGCATGCTCATCTTCTTCACCTTCCAAACTATCTGTTCTGCCCTCTTTGCTCAGAGTCAGAACAATAATGCAGCTCATGCTGTCATTGCTTTCATCTTCTTGTTCTATGCTTCCTACGAGTATGTCGCATTTCATCCCTCTTACTATATTCTGAGAGCTGACCAATCCGCAGTATTGCTTTTAGCCCACTTATTGTCCTCTATACCGTTGAGATTTTGCCCTTCCCCATCCGTGCCAAGGGTCTCACCATCTTCAATTTCTCGATATCCCTCTCTCTCATTTTCAATCAATATGTTAATCCCATTGCTCTCGGTGTGTATCCTTTCTTTATATGTAATCAAACACTCAGCTAATTTTTTGCTCAGGCAATATTGGCTGGAAGTACTACATTGTTTACTGCTGCTGGCTCCTCTTTGAGCTTGTCTTCTGTTATCTGTGTAAGCATGAAATCTCCATAAACTCTGACTCTGCCTCATTACCGTTGTTTAGATGTCATTGAAACAAAAAACCGCTCTCTGGAAGAGACTGCTGCTCTGTTCGATGGTGACGAGGCCACTGAGAAAATCACTGGTGCCGCCCATGCCAAGGTTGATGAGCCCAACGACGAGAAACATTCTGACACCTCCTTTGAGGAGCATAGGAATGTATGAAGGCTTGAAATCCTTCTCTAGGTCGTTTTTATCATCACTCGTGGGTAATGACTTTTTCTCCCGCGCAGTCGGGGTTTAGTTGTGTTCCATTGCTTATTGGGTACTGTGTTTTATCTCCTCTCATTATGAAAACGAATGCTCTCATGATTATTCCAAGTCCTGATTACTCACTTGTATCACTCACCTACGAGGTTCATTGTTATATAGCTATTTACTTCTTTCCCCTGACATTCGCTTCATATAACCCTGCATTCCGATCTTGTTGTATAACCTCTCCGATGCAAATTCAAATGTGACGATCGGTTGATGTTAATATACCCTATTTGGTATATTTGAATTTCTTCATTTCTTGCAGAATGCGAAATCGGCTGTGTATGAAAGGCTACTACTGCTTAAGCTCTACAACAAAAGTCAATGCACAAGCATTCGAACGGGTTTAGGGTTAGGTAGTTTGTGATTCTTTGTTCTGAAGTATCATGTCTTCAGGTCTCACACCATCGAAGTAGCTACTGTTATGCTGGGTTTCCCACACCTCTGTAGATCCATTGGCCACTAACTCTTGATAATTTTAGGGATTATAGTACTCATCGTGATTTTAGCTAGTGCATGAATACCATAAGCACCTAGAACTTTCTTTAGCAAGGACATCAGGTTCTAGAGTGTTTTCCTAGGTTATTCACCCTTTCAAGTCTGATCTGTGGCTGATTTAATAATCATTGCTCATTAATCAATCTCCTTTAATTAATGAGACATTAGGAATGCTATGACAGATCAACAGCGTCTAGAAGATGCTTATGCATGTCGAGAACTTTTCAACCGAGTCCTTAAAGGTGTTAGTGTGGAGAAAACATAAGGCCATAATGTCTAACCGAAATTGTTGGTTATCAAGGCTCTCAATCTTGGTGCAATCTTGGTGCACACCTGTACCTAATCACCTCAAAATTTCCGGCTACTCTGATCATGGAGTTCCTTGACAATTCTGAGATTTACTCTTCCCAATGAGATGTTTAGGAAGGAATGCTATCATGCTCCAAGTTGACCGGTCAGTAAAAAAAAATATAAATACATTGCTGTCCTTTAAGTGTCTAAAACAACCTTTGTCAGTGATGTATGCTATACAACTATCGAAACTGGTACTTCTCAGTAAAAACCAAGATAGGAGTAGGGAGGTAAAATGCGATTGTCAGCCATAATTGAGAACTGTTAGTAACACAGCACTGATATACAAATGTCTGCCAAGACGACATTGTGCCAATGAAACCAGCACTCCAATCTTCTGATCTCCAGCATTAAGGATACCATGAAATAACGTCATGAGATTCTATTGCCTCCTCATAACAAGCAACAACCGGATCGGTCTCGCCTTTCGTCCACCGGAGATAGCTCTGTGGCTCTGACCTAGATTTGTGAATGTGGAAGTAGGCTGTTTGGAGAGTCTTCGACTTCGAGAACCAACTATTCACCAGGCGTCGTTGGTCTTTGACCCCCGTTTCGTCTCCGAAGCCGCCAAAATATATCCATCGTACGGATGTAGCAAAACCCGCAGTCCAGATGAAAGTACGAAGATTGGGGAACTGTGGGATCAAGTCTAGTTCATGGAGAAGATCGAGCTAACAGAAATGATAAATATCATTGCACCACGATATCACAGATAGAAATGATATCTTACCTCCTTCGTTTCTCCGAAAAGCCTTAGAACTTCAAGTGAAGGTAGATATGAAATGACTCGTTGAATGCACGGACGTTTATAATATCCCCCGAGGGAGAGAATGCGGATATTCAATAGTTCCATCGCAATGCTCTGAGGTGGGCTTAGGATGTCTTCGCCAGAATCAGGTATCCATGTCAGCCTAGTGACAGATCGACCAGGCAGGATACCCTCAATGGTACGACGATCTCCTGTGAGCGCCTCAAGGTTTGGACAATAAGTGATGGGAAGGTGCTCTTCAGAGCGATAGAACCTCCATGCGTATAACGACCGAAGATCAGGCTGGGCAGCTAGGTGTTGTAAGGTAGCATCATGCATCGCAGGCTCGTCACAGGCTCTGTCGCTGCCAAAAACCTCGAGTTTGAAGGAGCAACCGGTGTAGAGATCGGGAATCGGATTTATGCATGTGATAGTGAGTCGTTTCAAATTGGATAGGAGCTTCAACGTTTGTTGAAAGCGGTTCCAGTATAATCTTTCTGCAAAGCCATGATAAGAAGCTAAGCGATGATAAAGGCTATGCACAAATTTCGCTAGCGCAGGATTGTGCTCTGTCAGAGTTCGAAATAAACTCATAGCTTGTGTGGCATTTATGTGCCAACCGGAGCAGAGAGCGAATCCATCATTTGAAATATTGAGGTCACGGTATAACGCCCTCTGAGCCTGTGGGAGGAAGGAACTAGAAACGAGGCAGAGGTTGTAAAGGGTTGCACGATCGGTTTTGGCCTGGTGAATAATGAGGTCATAGATTTCCTGGGGAATGTGAATGCAAAAAGTCCTTGTGTCTGGGGAAAACATGACAAAGATGGGTGCGAGCTATTGGCCAGAGTGGTAACTTTGAGACGTTTGTGTTTTATAAGCATCAGCTAGCACTGCTTCAGTCATCACATCAGATGTGATGTTTGAGAACACTCTTAGTACAGAGCTATGTGAGCATACTACTCATCAGAAGGTGGGTCAAGGCGGGCGGCGCAAAGAGAACCATCGATCATGGATGATTGTCGAGACGTTGATCGAGCAAAATCCGGCTGATCTCCTCATGAGCAGTCTGTTCTCATTCATGGCAGGAGGTGCGTGGGTACGTAACAAAGTTGAATTGATCCGAACAGTAATTCCTTTGATGAAGTGCGACTGATGTTAGCCGAATTGATGGAGTGGACTTACAAAATCACAGGATAGCATTTATGATTGACATCAAATCATCACACATGTATCACTATTGTGATGTGATGCGGGATTGCAAGATCATACATCTTCGAATAGCGTCTGGCAGGGTAAAGGTGTGACTCATACTTCAATAAGGTACCTGTCTGTCCCTTGACCAGATTGGAACTTCCAATGTCAAACAAGTCAGGAAATATCCGCACAGGCGACCTAGGCAAACGCTTCTTCATCACAGTTGGCAAATAGTTTATGATTCCTACGAACGCAATATCTGTCTAATTCATGCCACTCAACCAACTTCAATGTCCTCGAACATAGTGACCGCCAGTAACCCCTTCCTTCCTCAAAGGTGGGATCTTTTCTAGGAATCCCGAACTAAGCCATATAACAAATGTATCCACTTAAGTTTTTGAACACCACTAAACTCAACCACTTAGGAAAACCTACAAATGGCTAATTAATTCAGGTCTGGTACAACCATAGGTATATACACTATTGCAACCTAAGTAGTGAGAGAAACGAAACTTCAAGGTTTAGTAGGACAAAGAAACAAGTGTCTTTTGAACGAGAATACTGAAGCTTAAAAGTCAATATCACAACAGACTATAAGCTGGCCGAAACGGTAAACTGCACGGAAAAACAGGGAACAGGGAGAGAAGAAAGATCAAGTGATGCAATATAGACTTTCAGAAGACCATGGGTGGGGAGTAGTTACAGAGTAAATTGGGCAAAAAAAGGCAACGTAGACGAAACGCAGAGTCTAGAAATAACGGCGAAAGGTAGGATGCCCAACAATCGGTCAACAGAGGTCGGAGTGATGGGAGATGATGACGATAACAAACCGAGAGGGATACTATATGCTAACAAGTGTGTACGATAGTAAAAGAAGCAGGCAGGAGTTGGACAACGAACCAATGATGAACAAGAACAGATGAAAGTCGACAAGATGCATAGTAAAGCGGAAAAGCCAAAGGGATATGTGAACTGTCACACCAGGTCCAACCTGCCGGTCCGGACCACCATCCTTATATGCGCTCAGAAAACAACTGCAACCTGTCCTCGACCATTCGTGCGTTGGAAAAAGAATTCAGACGCGTTAAAATCCGATCGACGGCCCCATGCAGTGAAACCTCTTGCATTGGTCACTGAATCAGGAAGACTTGGCTCTCCTTTATTCCGATATGAATGGTTAAATTGTCGACCGTTTGACCAGAGATAAGTGCGGAACAAAACAATGAAGGAGAAAAGCGATTGGAAGAAATGAGAAATGAAAAAAAAGAAATATCATCTGTGTCATCTTTTCCCAGAATCGGAAAAGATGACGACCTGCTTCCTGCTCCTGGTCCCCGAACTAGGCCCAACTCCCCATCGATCTAGACAATAGTTTCTCCCCTCAGCCAACAGTAAATTGAAAGGAAAAAGCTGCGCCGCCACCGAAATACCCCATTTTTGACCCTTCCACCTCTCGCTACCATCCCCGACCCTAGTCGTCAGTCCTTCAGCCCATCTTGGCATCCTTCTTCTTTTGCTTGCGAGGTGGTGTCACAGGTCTTCCCATATTCATCCCTCCGTATGGGTATTTGGCCTTCTTCTCTGCTGGTTTCAGGATCTGTACAATACAAGAAAGATATGCATGTAAATTGACAGTATTCAAGAAACTAAAATGCGAACCTGGAAGGAGCACAACAAAGTTTCGTCTACACTCATCATCGCACCGGCATTATCAAACTCTCCGCAGTAATTTGGCGCTGAAAACAACGTCACTAGATGTCTCTTTGCGAAGAATTCGTATCCATCTTCGACAACCTAGAAATAAGTCATCAAACAGTTGAAAAAGATACGGCACAAAAGCTCAGATATCTACAATTAAGATGTGATACATCAACATACCTGATGTGCTCGACAGATCAAATCCATATCATGTTTCTGCAGGAATCTTGATACGACATCCGGGCCAAATGTGAAGGATACACCACGGTCGTTTTCTGACCAACCCGTAATGTCCTTGTCTGGATCCGACCACAGTAGGTCACAGAGCAACCCTAAGGATACGTATCAGTACAAATGGATTAATACAATGAAGGAAAGGGCACACCTGTGTCAGGAACATCTGTCGGCCGCATGACTCTGCGTATTTGCTCCATCGACTGCAGATCCGGACTGAGCCCTCCGTGCATCGTGAAAATCTTTTCGTCAATGATGGCTGCAATTGGCAGGCAGTTAAAACAGTCGGTAAAAGTCTTCCACAGCTTGATGTTGTACCGGCGTTTACCTGGGAAGACAAGAATGGAAAGCCGCATGAAGAGAAAAAGTTACACAAACAACAGATCTCGAAAAACGCACATTCGTCATAAAAGCCGTAGATCCTATTGATGCTTGCACATTCGTGATTTCCACGAAGAATGAAGAAATTTTCGGGATATTTGATTTTGTAGGCAAGGAGTAGACAGATGGTTTCTAAGGACTGTTTTCCTCGATCGACGTAATCACCCAAGAACAAGTAATTGGCTTCTGGCGGGAAGCCACCGTACTCAAAAAGTCGGAGGAGGTCGTAATATTGGCCATGAATGTCACCTGTGGAAGAAGGCGTCAACTGTAAACAATGACAATAACGTCTCAGGAGCCATACCACAAATCTTAATGGGAGCTTCGAGTTCAAGAAGGATAGGCTGCGTGATAAAAATTTCGCGGGCTTTTGTGCAGAGGTACTTGATTTCGTACTCTTGGAGCTGTACAGGTTTGCCAGGCCGATTTCCGCGCACTGTTAATGAAGGATGAGTCAGCGTGTTCAAGTGGAGGACAGTAACAGCAATCAGAAAAAAGTGCCAGCGCAAACGGTTCACGGGCACAGGGGGGTAAAATAGATACTTTAGCGGTTGTCAGGGAACTGGAAAATTGCTCTCGATGGGCCAACGTAGCAGTGGTCTGTACATACACCCACCAAGAGCGTCATCTCTCTTTCTCTCCACCGCCAGCTGCGAAAATGGTAGGGACTGTTTGACATAGGCTCAAGAAGACAGAGGCTCGGTGATTGTTGAATGCGCAAAGGAGTCGCCAGCGCGGCCCTAGACCCGGCACTTAAAGCGACTCACCCTCTAGCAAACGGTCTATGACAGAGTCAAGATCAATCTCTGGCGTTGTATCTGCCATTATTCAGTTTGTATTTCTGGGTGCTGGGGTATGGTCGGGGTCGAGGGAGTCAGTGGTCGGGGGGTAGTGACGAGAAACGAGATGAGGACAGAAGGGAGCGATGGAAGGAGAAAAAAATAAAGAGAAATTTTTTTATGATTGGAGAGCTGGGAGGTTGGAAGAGAATATCGATGACAATGGCGGTGTAGATAACACTTTCTTCTGCCAAAACCGGTCAACCTCGGGCAAGCGCGTGGGAATCCGCCTTTCATGCGCCACCTATTAGCAATTAATCACATTATACTTTTCTACGTTTGCACTAATTAATTTACATAGATCAAGCATAAATCATTGCAAGGTTCAGTGCTCGTCCACATGAAGAAAAAATTTGAGAATGTCAAGCAAAAAAGAAAAAGAAAAAAAGAGACGCGACCACGCGATGCAATTAGGAGGGTTTATACTATCGCAGTGGTGAATGATGGTGTAAGCACAGTCGTCGTTTCCGCTTGGATGCTGGGGATTGTACTTGAATCATTGTTTAATCCAGTTAATGGCCGCCGCCGCCGCCTTCGTCTACATCCCACATCAATCAACACACTTGTCGGTACAGGAACGAGATGCCTCACCTAGGGAATAATGGTCCACGAGGCATTGGCCGTTCATCCAAATCTAGCGAAATGTTCGTCGCAGCCTGTAATGCCTACACGTTCCTGTAAGCCCCTCAGCAGGAAACAATGATAATAGATATCTTACCTCGATCCATTCGACCACACCCGTCACGTCCCGTGCTTGCAAAAGGAACTGCTCACCCTCCAGCCTTAACCGGATGACATTCTTCCTCTTTAAATAATCATTGCCTATTCCACTCTCTGCATTCTGCAGCGTATACTCCTTTAACAAGTCCTCAGGATCAGGATCAGGTATAAAGCTGATCTCCCTATTGGAATACAGAAATTGCCGCTGCAACTTGTGTCCTTGCTGTCCCTGACGGTGCTGGTGTCCATATATCGACGATGAAGGCGTTTCTCGCCCAGTCACACTGGAGTTTGATGCACTGAGATTCAGGGACGAGTTTGACATTGCTGTGTGTGACCTCGTGCTCTCATAGGGAGATGGTGATCTAGCGGCAGCTATTGATCGTGGTGTCGTCGTTCCATTCCTGTTCGTGATATTTAAACTCGGTCTTGGCGGTGACTGATCTGACACATTCCTCGTACCAACACGTTCGCTCTTCGACCTCGTATGATACCATGGCCCCGGTTTCAAGAACTGTGCAAACTTCAACTTTGATGAGCTGGATGTCGAAATCATCGGATTCTGCTGCAATGACACATTCGACCCAGTCCTAGATCTCGTCGAATCTCCTTCAACTGACATTGTAGATGGAGGCACAAATACATTATCCGTCTCTCCACTCTCCCTACCATCGCTGACATCCTTCATGATCCTTTGAACCTGCCTCTCAAAATCTCTCCTCTCCTCCGCCAATCTCCGACTCTCTCTCGTCTCAATTTGAATTTTCGACACTACTCCAGAATGACTTGGCTGTGAACTAACATCACCAGCTCCAACCTGCCTCTCCCACCATTCTCCCAATACACCAACACCCGCATATCCTGGAGGGCACTTGTACACCCTCAGAATAGTTCCATCCAACACACACATCACTCTCCGCCATTTTCTATCCCGAGCTTGCACTCCAAAAGAACTGAATTCCATTTTTCTCGGCATGATAGCCTTGAGATAGATGGGATTCGTATAGGACGGCAAGCATTCACGACCCTCGTCTTCACGGGGCATGATTTTGTATTGAGATGAAGGATGAGGAGCGAAAGAGGGATAGGGTGGAGGTTCAGAGGATTCATCGTACACCGGCATTGATCGGCGTCGACGGAGGTAATGCGAAGCGGTACTCAATCTATTTCTATTTTGCCTTTTCGTTGCTGCTAACGTTGTTGAATTTGATGTTGACGAGAAGGCGGATGGAGAGTTGTCGTGTGCGTTGGCTGTGATGGCAGTTGTAGCTGCAGCTATGACCGGGGAATGGTCCATTTTTGCCTTGGCTGGAACAGCTGGAGGTATTTGATCACTCTTCCCTACAACTTCATTGTCGTCACCATCATCCTCTTGAACCTTATCATAGGAGCTCCCCTCCTTCACAAAGATAGCCTCTTTCACTATGTCCTCATGTTCCAGACTCGACCTCTCCCTCTCCCTAATTTTTGCTAGTTGCAGCTCTTCCTCAGCCCTCATCTCAGCCTCCATCAACCTCTTCCTCTCCATCATCTCAATCGTATGTAAATCCACCTGACTCCGACTCATTCTCTTGTATAGTTGCGGCATAGTAAACACTTGTTCTCCGAAATTGCCAATTCGAACATCGTGTTTATGCACTCCGCCTACCACGCCGACAGAATCAAGACCCGTCATCATCAAGGTGGAATTTTTCTGAGGTTTCGACATATCACCTAAGAATCCATCTGCTCTAGATCTCGATGTCCGTGACGATGTAGGCGAAGGTGAAAGTGCAACAGAATTCCGGAAATGAGGGTGTGAGGAAATCGTAGTAGTCACTGAAGAATGTAGTGATGGATACCGAGGGTTCGAGTGAGAGTATACAGAAGCGGGTGGCGGAGTCGTGGCAAGACCTGCCACAACATCCACATCAAATCCGAGACTGGGCCTTTTTGCGGTGAAATAATCTATATCACTCCCATTCTTACCCACACCACAATCCAACGGCGCTTGTTGGATGGTCCCAGTGAAAGATTGAGCGGCGCTTGTCATACTAGATCCTTGGCCACGACTATGTAAACGACCAGCATTCAAGACACGGAGAGCTCCCGTTCCCGAAGTATCCGCACTTTGATATTGATTCTTCGCGCTCGGAGATGTCGTACTCGGATTCGTTACCATAATTGGGGTTCGTGACGGATCATAAATATGGTCCGCTCTGGTCGTACCTTCAGTAATGGTTGCACTCGCATAAAGAGGAGTGAAAGTCCCAGGAGTCGGGGACAGATCTAAATCTTTGGCCTTTCCCTTCCCTTTCACATCTACAGAAATAGTTGCGGCAGTAGGATCTGTGAGCGAAGGAGCAGATAGGAACGATGTGTCTAAGCTCGACGTATCTACTTCTGGCAACCTGGCATCCTGCTTTTAGAAATCAATAAAACTGATCAGCTCACAGAAAAATCAAGTGCCACGGACATGGTATGAGATTTGGGGTCTTGATGAAGAATCAGCTGACTGTGATTCTGATAAGAAAGGTGAAGTTTTCATATATTGCACGCGATGAGCACGAGGCGGCGTAGGCTCATTCAATAATTGTGCCGAACCTACACTTGAACCTGAGAATGCCGGAGGAAGCTGGACTCCACTGAGCACAGAGTGATAAGACGATCCCGACGAAGATGTTCCGTCGCTTTCATTTTTTTTCATTTGTTGAAAAGCACTCGCAGAAGCATTCGAGATAAAAGGGGATGTGACATGCCCCGCAACGCACATTAAGTTATCAAAACTCGGTCGGAAGCCATCTGCGTTCATGTCAGGCGTAAAAAAGGTAGGTCCCGAACTTTCAAATCTCCTTGATGACTGCCCTTCATCTTCATCTTCATCTTCATCCTCGTCATCTAGTGAATCATCATCCTCCATATCGTCGCTTTCTTCATGTCCTTTTACACCTCGCCCGGATCCTTGAATTGGCAGAGCAGGCATACTCTTCAATTTCTGTTTTCCGACCCTTCTTTCTTCATGGATTTTAGAGTTTAGCTGAACAGCTTTCTGTTTTCCGGCAACCTTTGACATTGATCTCACAGGTACTCCAAACCCAAAACTGCTCGCACCAGGAGTACCTCGCGATGAAGGAACCGCTTTTGACGAGTCTGATTGAGGCATCAACGTCGGCAAATTTGATAACGGTAGTGGCATAGGTCGCGAAATAACTGTAGGCGAAAACCTCGCGGGTCCGGTGTTGGTCATGAGGGTAGGTGAAATTGTCAGACTTAGCCGAGGATTTGTAGGCGGTATATCAAGTTTGGGAGGCTGCGCGGGCGAACGTCTATGAATGTTTCCTGGGTGTGGCAAATTTTTAGGGAATGACATAGGTGCCAGAGCTCCTGATACTATCATGTCAGGATGGTGAGGTCGAGGATAAGAAGTAGTGGTCTTGGTTGGATTGATGATCGGGGTAGAAGTCGCGGCAGCTCGCACAGGAGGATAGTATAAAGAAGATTCAATTGTTGATGTTGGGCTCCTTGAAACGGGGACCAAAGAAGGTGATGAGGTTGGCGGTGATGAAACCGTGGGTGAGCTCGTGTGAGCGTGTGTATTAGTGGATTTTGGACTAATTAGCTGGCCAGTTACGTCAGATTTGAAAGCTTGCAGTTGCGAAAACGACTGCTTAAGCTTGACCAGTGGTCCAGAGGTTTTAGTTGTGGCCGTGGTAAGTAAGGAGTTGGTAGTACTTGATCTTCGACGACCAGTCAGAAGCCTACTATCAGGCCGTGCATTTGGATTGATGTCCGTGATCAGCTCTTTCTCTGTCATGGAGGTCAAGGGATTGATGGGCTCCATCAATGGAGGCAGTTCACTAGGTGCCTTGCTTATGAAACTGATAGCCACTCTATTAGGGGATTGTGCGGATTTATTGAAGTGGCTGGGCAATTTGAGAGATTCTGGTAAAGAAGGGTCAGACTTTTTCGAACTGCAGCTTGATCGTGGGTGTGTGCGCAGCGGGAAGTCTTGGTCAAACGTTGATTTCTTCTGCGGCGTACTCTCATTGCGTGAAGAAAGGCGTTCCGACAATCCTGATAGTTTAGACAATTCACCATCGCTGTTCTTGACTCCCCCTTCGAGTTCGAACGTAGGTTGAGATATGTATGGTTTTGAAGTCGTATTTGAACGCATGGTGTCCATTGGCGAGGGGTACGGAAATTGATCCGCACCTCGTTCATCCTTGACTCTGAGGCGAATAATGCCTCTGAACTGCGAAAAGCTCTGAAAAAACTTGTTGGTCCGAGCTCTCTATTATACAGAGCCGTGTAGGTCAGTGAGGAGGCATTGAGACAAAGGCTGAAACGTACTGGACGTGTTAAATGGGCCTGAGCCCGACCGTCCATTACGCCAACGACTTGAGAGGTTTGTATACCGATGAGAGAGATAAGAACAAGGGCGTGCAACGGCGGTTTCGGCTGTGATTATCAAACCAACAGAAAACTGCGTCACGAATGTTTTGGGAGAGGGTGGTCAGATAATGTCAAACACAACAGGAGAGACACATCAGGAGCGAAGCACAGCCACCTCAGAGGCTAAAAACATTGTCTCTCATTGTCTCTATCAAACCCAATTTGGCGCCTCCGACATTGTCATGCTTGTCGCATGATGCAAATCACAAAAATTAAATCCCCCTTTTCAATGGAATACTTGTCAGTCATGTGAAAAATCCACGTTGTCATTTGCTCCAGACAGTGGACAACGTAATTGTAAATCATTATTGGTGCGACCCGTGCTCTCGAGGCACCTAAAGGAAAGAAACGCAAGGTTGTGCCCAGCATCGATCACAGGCTCATTAGAAATTATGTTAGTGACTGCCAATCAGAGCACGATACTGAGACCAATGACGTAAGTCTCTTGCAAGTCTCTGCGACTCCACAAGAGTGGAATTCGAAGCCCCAGACTGAATTTTGGCCGTGGGAGTGCAGTGTAGCTTTTAACAACATCGGTATGGTAGAACCACGCCGTGAAACAGGCGTACTCTTCCTGTGGAAAGATGTTGATATACAGTAACTTTGAATTAGTAGATGTTTCCTCCTCATACCCTTTTTGTCTTGCTGTACCTAAACTCAACACTATAATTGTATTCTAGAAAGAAATTACACTCAGTCAGATTACTTTATTTGCTACTGACACATTCTAATTAGTAGTCTAATATTCCCTTTAACACCTTTATTCTGATTCATTCTCATAACCTTGTTCATAGATAATTGAAAGCTGGTATTTGGGTATATTTTCTTATTGTAATCACACTGCAACAGGCATAAGCCGAAATTATCTTCTGATCTATTTTTGGATAGCATATATTATAATTTAATTAGCATTATTCCAGCAGACATCCATCTTTCAACATCTTCTGGGTTAGATAACCTCACTCATAGTCTTAATAGTGAAATAGGATCTCCCTGGGGGGATTATAGGGAAAGAAGGTTGTCATTACAGTAATCAAATGCATAGATTTCCTCAGACTGGAATTTTGCACATGCACTACATCCTCAGAATTCTCACAGGATGTCACCCACTGAGGAGAGAAAATCAAAAGAGAATATCATTTCCCTGAACACTATTGATTTGTAACCGCCTTGTCTCCATAAGGTTCAATAGAAATAGCCCAAAACACTCTTCCCCACGGCTCTTGACCATCAGCAGACTGATCGTTCGTTGGCCTCTTTCGCTCACAGCACACGAACCGAACCGGTTGACCATCCCAGTAGTGCATCAAGTCAAAAGAAATACCACCAGGAATTCGTAGTACTATCTTCGGCTTGAATTCAAGAAAACCATAGCAAAAATCTATGGTGAAAACATCAGATGGGCCAAAGACAAAGGCTTGACGATGTGCAGCATTAGAGAAATACGATCTTCGCGCTGCAGCACTTTTGAAACATATCCCTGATGGCACTGAGAAGGGGGGAGGGTCTCGAAGAGCCTTGAAAAGTTCCGAAGTCCGATCCTGAATGGACCATGCGGGAGGAAAAGTTTCCATTGAACTCTTCAATCCCGCACCGTCACCTCGAAGAGTCAATGATGGGAAAGTATTAATGCGTTGATGGTCTATATGAGGGATAGCTGAAATCATAGGCGAAAGTGCCCAAGGTTTTGTAGGCGACTTGAGATCGTGTTCTAATGTGGGATCGATGAATCTACCAAATCATCAGTCTTGGTTGCACGATGTACGAGAAAAGTACTGACTTCATAAACTTTAGTGCAGCCCCTAATCCCCATGGTAATTTTAAAGGTTGAGAAAAGATGTTTCCAAATAAAATGTCATTGCCAGAGTAAGATCCAAGGAATCGGCCTAAAACAAGTCAAATCTTGGATATCATTCACGAAAACACACACACACCTTGTACTTGTATGCTCCAAGTAATACCTGAGCGGTCTTTCCTCGAAAAATACTCCGACTCACGCATATTGCCCCCTTCATCAACGAAATCCTTAATGTACGCCACAATCCGTCCCTCAAACACGTCTGATGTTAGTTCGTGGGGCATGCCAGTATTTACTGCTGAGTCGACAGGAGTCATGGACTCTAGTGAAGTGCCGGCACAAATACGAAGTCTGAGGTCCATCTTGTCAAGGGTCAAAGGATGACTACCTACAATAAGCGAGTAACAATGCCTACATCACGTGCTTCCTGGTAGTCAAGATTTTGTCCTCCATCGGTGGCTGGTACAATCTCCAGGCTCCCGTTCAGGGCTTTACTCACGGAAATTTGACTGAGAAGGTCATTCCCAAGCTTTTTCCTTGGGACAAAATTGGACTGAGATCATCAAATGCTCATCAAGTAGCACCTATTTTTGGAATCAAACCAAATTTCATGATAGATTCCGTGGCACGTGACAAGCAGGACGTTTATACAAATCACGTCCTGCAACACCTCACAGCCACATAATATCAGCTCTTACAACACTCAACACCTGGACCCACCTAGAAGGTATCACCAAGGCTGTAACCTCAAAACACCCAGCACCTATCTCCAATCTTCCAATTGTATCAAAGGATCATAGATTCGCATATTCTCTGAGAAAAATAGCTCACTGCGCCCAGTAAGCACTGTCATCGTTGCAGTTGTCGGGGTCTCACTTGAAGCTCCTCGTTATCTCCTATTTGCCATGTGATGCTTGAGGTCGACACAAATGTAGAAATATATTATATATGAGGAGGACAAGCTGCCACTTTTCAACTTCAAATATAACGAGAAAACGCCTAGTGGAGTTCGCCTGTCCTTCAAAAAATATCCCAGTTGAATTATTTCCTTGTTTCCCAGCACTGTACTGGGAACTATCCGATAATTGATGTCATTTGAGAATATAGCTCGGCTCCGGGGATCCCGTTTCTCGTACACCGATTAGTTGAAGCGTTCATTGACAATGTATCTGTATTACTTGATAGGCTCTCAAAATTCGCGGGCTTGGAAACCTGATTGTTTAGAGATACAGATCTAATGAACTGCCTTGATGCTTTGCTAGATCAATGTGTCCAAATTGATGACGTATCAACACCCATGCTACGAGATAACTACAGAGCTGTAGTATCATCTCATTCCAGAGAGGGCCAACAGATCCGGGTCAAACGGACACCCGATCTGCAAAAACATAACCGGAGGCAACTATTAAACTACTACGTTCGTGAGCAGAGATACGTATGTATAAAAGACCATCCGAAAGATCTAGAGAAATAATGTCAGTCTCTAGAGCGAATCCCTTGAAAATTCGACCATCCAAACACCCAAAAAAGAGATAATGTCAGTGAAACCCAGTAAGGAACGGAAAAGAAAGAGGTATTGTGGTGTTTGAGTGGTCATAAAACGAACCACTCATCCACCAGTATAGTTTGAACAAGAGAACGTAGGTAATAAATAATAAGCAAAGATTCCAGCGCAACAACGATAACTCTGAGATGCCAGAGACGTGTTTAAAGAACAAAGGACCAGAAACTGAAAAGCAATGTGAGCGGGATAACGGTCACATAGGGCAACTGCGACGTGGAGGCCCCATTCGTCAATGTAGTCCTAGCAAAATTGGAACCACACGCAGCATTGACAATTGATGCAGCACCCTCATACGTTTCCTCCAGTTTATCTAGATCATTTGCCAGGGTCTTGTTGCTCAAATTATCTGCATAAATGCCCAGGAGGCCCCGTGAGCAGGTTGAACAAGAGAAGTTTGTCGCACTGCTCGGAAGGTCGATTCCAAACGGAAGTTGATATAGGTACAGATCCGCGGGGCTTGAATTGGCGGCAGCTTCAATATAACAGTAGGTGTCAGATCGAGGATTCTGTGCGCAAGCGGCACTATACATGAGCTGGTATGCATTTAACGCTGAACCCGGTCGGACCAGGTGAAATGGTCGGGTGGGAAAAATCGAAATGGCAGATATAGTTTTTGACGTTGAGCGCTCTAATTGACGGGAAAATGACGAATAAGGACTTACCTGTCAACGTATCACCAGCTAAAGAGTTTCCTTCCTTGAGGTCCTCACCACAAACTGTCTCCAGCGTCGAGGCAAACCAGCTCATGTTGGCATCACACTGATTGATTCCAAGACTCGTATTGCAGGTTCCCCACACAAGGGCATTCATGAGTGTCAAATTGGTTTGAGCCTTGGGAAAAAGATTGAGAAACAGGACAAGGACGTGGGTAAAGATAGAGACAGATCGTCTTACGTTGATGAAGGTCGCAGAAGTTTGAGACAACAACGAGAAAGGACGACATTTTCTGAATGCTTCGGATTCAGTCATATTGGTGAAGAACCGAAGACAGGACACGCTGGAAAAATTTAGGGTCAATTGCGAGTCGTAAGGTTGAGGAAACGGTGTGGGCAGGGTGGGAGGTGCGAAAGGTGCTGTTGGTATCAATTGCGGGCTTGTGGGAGTTGGCGCGAGGATATCAAATGCAGCAGACGGCAGAGGAGAAAAAGGATTATCCTGCTGAGACGGGTGTCTCCTGTGCAGTCGCCAGTCACCACTCTGTGCCAGTACTTGGGACCACGATTTCGATGCAGGAGAAGAAAAAAGATCGAAAGCAACAGGATGGGTGAGAAACCGTGTAGATACCATGATGAGGACAAGAACGAGAGGGACAACGAGTGCAGCCCATCTGAACCGGCGGCCTGTTTGCCGTTTTGTGTCATGGAAGGACATGGGATGGACAGCAGGCGAGAGTTTCAGACAGGTCCCTGCCATGCGTGAATCGGGTGATGGAGATGAAGCGCGAACAGAAATCTTTGATGGAGAAGGAACGTGACTAAAGAAAGAAGGAGCGGACAGGTTAGAACAGTCGTTCGTAGTCGTCAAAACTGGCTGGACCCTGATGATCCCTGCCAAATTTTATCTACCGTGTTTGTAAACATTGTCAAATCAAAACAAACGACTGCCCCATTGAACTCGACCCACAAAGCACAATGCCATGAACGAGTGCACGTTCATTGCTACACGGGATTGCTCATGAACCCAGTTGCCACCTCGTCCTCCTTGGGTTTCCCCATTTGAGGTCTGCTGAGAATCCCATTTCTCAAGTAGCTACATTCAATGGAGAACCGGCCGATCAAATATCATTTGATTGCCCGAACTCAACTGTCAGGCCCATATGAAACATCTCATCAATCGTATATGAAACAGAATCATTTGTTAAATCCCAATAAATATGTAGATAAGATTAGTCAGCCCAGGTCAATCAACATCAGTGGCTGTGTTAGAAATCATGAAGTCCAACTACAAGGTGCATCTCCATCTCCATCACCCGGGCATCTCATTTACAGCCTCTTCAGTTCTCAACTGTATGTGGAACAGTCTATCAGCAAGGGAATATTCTCTATACTCCGGATGGCTACACACTCCTCAGTCCAGTTGGAAATCGTGTCTCAGCCTTTGATCTCGTCAAGTAAGCTTTTACTTACCCAAATCTCGATCTTGTCCTCACTTTTCTCAGTAACAAGTCATCTACATTCGCTTTTGAGAATAGAAAGAATATTTCTGTTTTGGCTCTGAGCCCTGACGGGAACGTTCTCATATCAGTAGACGAAGGTGCGCGTTTCTCTTCTGTCTCGGCTTATTGATTCTTGAATGACCCAGATGGACGTGCCCTTTTGGTAAATGCTAAGCGCAGTGTCGTATTGCACCATTTCAACTTTCATAAATCTGTGAAAGATATCAAGTTTTCTCCCGATGGAAAGTAAGTCTGGCTCAGTTTTCTTCTTATACTTCCAACTTACCTTGCTCCATATAGGTACATCGCTGTGACGCATGGGCCACACATCCAGGTGTGGTGTACGCCTAATCATCTTGTGAGAGAGTTCGCGCCCTTCAATCTTCATAGAACCTACACCGGACACCATGATGATGTTCTGAGTATAACTTGGTCGCGGGATTCTTCGTAAGTCATCCTGGTACGTGACAAAACATGCTCACAATCACTCAACTCCTCAGATGCTTCATCACTACCTCTCGTGACATGACAGCAAGACTGTACACTCTACATCCCCTTGACGGCTTCCGACCGAAAAATTTTGCTGGCCACAAAGACGCAGTAATGAATGCATATTTCTCAAAAGACGAGAAAATGGTTCGTATATTGTGTGTTATGAAAAAGCATATGTTGACTTTCCCCGCAGATTTATACTGTCAGCCGTGATGGTGCGGTCTTCACATGGAAAGAAAAGGCCACCGACGAAGTGGATGAGGCAATGTCTGATGAAGAACCTCCGGCGCCTAGCTCAAAAATCATTCAGAAGAGTGCCAATCTCATTGCAAACACTCGCTGGGGCGTGTTCAAGCGCAATTACTTTAACCAGGAAAGGACCAAGGTCGTGTGCACAGCCTTCCATTCGCCCTCCAATCTTCTTGTCGTTGGATTCTCGACTGGAATTTTTGGTCTATGGGAAATGCCTGCATTTACAAATCTTCACACACTCAGCATATCCCAAGAAAAAATTTCGTCTGTTGCCATCAACACGTCAGGTGAATGGCTCGCCTTTGGCGCTAAAAAACTCGGTCAACTTCTCGTTTGGGAATGGCAATCTGAATCGTATATCTTAAAGCAACAGGGTCACTACTTTGATGTCAACACCCTCTCCTATGCATCGGACGGTCAGACTGTCGCAACCGGTGGCGATGATGGCAAAGTCAAAATTTGGTCCACGTACTCCGGTTTCTGCTTCGTGACATTCAACGAACATAGTGCGCCAATCTCTACCGTTGCCTTCGCGAAGCAGGGGAAAGTTCTCTTCTCTGCTTCCCTCGACGGTACAGTCCGCGCATTTGACCTGATAAGATACAGGAACTTCCGTACTTTCACCTCACCTTTTCCTGTCCAGTTCTCATCCTTGGCAGTTGATCCTTCTGGAGAAGTGGTTGCCGCCGGCTCCACCGATTCGTTTGAGGTCTTCCTCTGGTCCGTACAAACAGGCAAATTACTAGATATTTTGACTGGTCACGAGGGACCTGTCAGTTCGCTGGCATTCTCGCCGTCTGGTGCCAATCAGTTGGCAAGTGCATCTTGGGACAAGACTATTCGAATTTGGAATGTCTATGGACGATCAAGAGCCGTGGAACCCTTCCAGCTTACCTCGGATGTCCTCGCTCTGGCCTTCCGCCCAGATGGAAGGGAGCTTGCAGCTTCTACCCTCGATGGCCAGATAACTTTTTTTGATATCCAGGAAGGCAAGCAGACTAACATCATTGATGGACGGAAAGATGTTTCTGGCGGTAGAAAAGCAGACGATCGCGTTTCAGCTGCCAATAGCTCTTCTGGAAAATCATACAACAGCCTTTCATATACCGCCGACGGAAGTTGCCTGCTTGCTGGCGGCAATAGCAAGTATGTTGTGCTTTATGATGTGCGGAAAGGGGAAGGTGTCATGGTCAAGAAGTACCAGATCAGTCAAAATCTTTCTTTGGATGGAACAGAAGAGTTTCTGGACAACCGAAAAGTCAACAGTGCGGGGATCAACACAGATCTCATCGATACTCGTGGTGAAGAGAGCGATCTTGAGGACAGGGTAGACCGCAGTCTTCCGGGAGCAAGCAGAGGAGCTGGTGACATGTCTGTCCGTCGTTACCGTCGGGAGGCGCGCACAAAGTGCGTTCAGTTTTCACCAACTGGGAGAGCATGGGCAGCAGCGTCCACAGAGGGCCTGTTGATCTATTCTCTCGACGAATCGGTAGCCTTCGACCCCTTTGATCTCTCCATCGACCTTACTCCTCAATCCATTCTCGATGTCTTGGCAGGTCGGGAGTACCTAAAGGCTCTCGTTATGGCATTTCGCCTAAACGAGAAGGCGTTGACCCAGAAGGTGTACGAAAGTATACCGAGGAGCGATATTCGGCTTATATCACGCCAACTACCAACGATGTACATACCTCTGCTTCTACGATTTATCGCTGAGCATCTGGAACACAGTCCGCATCTGGAATTTGACTTGATGTGGATCAACACACTTCTTATGGCTCATGGGCGTCTGCTGAGGGATCGATCTGGGGAGTACGCAAGCGTTTTTCGCATGTTACAAAAGGAACTTGGGGATTTCGAGCAATCAATTTCGAAAGTGTGAGTAGGATTCCTGTGGGATACACCGTTATCATCCTTTTTGGGAATTTTGTTGACAAGGATCATTCTTATTCTCCAGATGCGAGGAGAACACGTCAACCTTACAGTACTTGATTGATCAATCTAGGGCTTACCACGATAAAGATGTGGAGATGGTAGCCGTCTCGTAATCATGGGATCACCATGAACACGTCAGCGTTGATTTCATGGATGTGTATTGCTTCTCTTCACATATTGCCTGCCATCTGTTGTTCTAGGGTATAACTTAGATGGTCCTGCAATGTGACCCCTGTTGAATCCAACTTTGTGGCTCTTCCTAAGAAGGCACATCCATACTCGATTTGGCATAGATGACGAATGACTTCTCCCAGCTCTTATATATGATCCTTGTCAATTCACTACGATAGCAGCCCGCTGTCATGACTTGTAAAATTTGATATCACATTTTTCTTTCAAGCTGCTATCTATGACTATGCGGAGGAGATGGAGATCGGGAAGCGACTTGAGTGAGTACTCAATCTAGTATATCGCCAAACTATTATTGTGATTGATACAATCGATATATTGCCGTTATCTTCACTTGTCATATCGTATGTCATCTTCGAACCCGTGTGCCACTTTGTTGGATATGATAGATCATTTTCTAGAGAAGGATCTATGGTGTGAAGGCAGCAACACTTTATAGCAATCAACCTGGGGTTTAGGTGTCGTTATTTTGAGAGGAGTATTTGTGTCATCGAACTCATGGCATCCAGCCATCAGAGTGAGAACGAAGATATAGATACCGATATAATGCTTCCCAGCTTGAAGAGAAAGAGTCTGAACATGGCGATTAACAAATAGTACGCGGCCTTGATGGACCTTGCTTGATCTCATCGAGATTAACTACAACATGTGTACCGGGCAGGTAGAGAAAGAGAGAGAAAATATACAGGCCAGACGGTGAGTCTATTCAATGACAGCTATCTCCTTGATTAATGCTTCATCATTGTCTAGGCTGAGCTTGTCCATAGTTAAAAGTGAGGATAAAAGCCACACAACCAGCATCAACTCACTTTTTCTCTCGTCATAATTCTTAGTAGGTCTCCTCCCTTCAGCAGTGTATCCAGCATAGTAGACAAGGGTCGTAAGACCTATCATTCCTGTGATTCCTAGAAACTATATAATGTCAAGGTATGGCGTGGTGGAGAAAAAAGGTTCCAGAATCCTACCACTCGCTGACTCTCTTTCCTGAGTCTTTCCGGATCCTTGTTAGCTCCAGCAGCCATTTGGCGAACAATGCGTGATGCAAGCATGATGAAAGGATGAGTTGCAGATAGTTTGTGTATTCTGAACCAGGTGTATATATACATATATCACCTTGAGAAGGTTGATGTCATGGTAGCCACTGTGTGGAGACCTTGTCTCGAAATTTGACAAAGAACATATTGAAATCAGAGCGACCACAAAATATCCACGAGACCTCTCTCTGTGAGACCTATTACTTGAGGCTCGAAAACATAAACATTTGCTAGTTTGTCATCGCAGAGCAGTCTCTATTTTTCGCGGATGGGGAGTTGAAGGAAAAGAGACAGTCAGTGACTGAAAAATATTTGACGGATGGTTCCCTATATACATTAAAGTTGATCCATGCACAAACTTCCCTACTGCCTCGTGTCATGAGGAGACAAAAATAGACACTCACCGAGGCAAGGACGGAATATTCATTTCTATACGCCCATGAATCGGTTACATCATTTACTGCTACTTATCCCCGACCACAAAAGGATTCGAATCTGAACGCTTTTATTGAAGTGAACTGTAGCACCGGAGCCACATGACGGAGTATGACCAGGTGTGCGTCAGTTGTAGTTGCCCTAACAGACATGTTTCTCCTTGCAAATTCCTTAATGTAGTTAGCAAGATAAGTAAATATAAGAATTGTAGTTACCCCCTCCCTCAGTCGTCTAGCTTGATAGGTGACTCCTGAGACTTACAACTTTCTAGCTTTAGTCACCACTGGGCTGTCAAGTCCATTGAAATTTTAGCATCTGGGGTCCTATAATGAACATGAATTGGACCTGTAAATTGATAAGGGGACGCTATAGCAGTACGTAAAAGGATTGACCACTATCTGGTGTGACATGTGCATTGCAAATGTTAATGTAGTTGGCCATGTGCTAGCACATCCTTGGAGCTAGCCTTCGTCTCAGGGACTCGCAAAGGGGTAAATGCCCTTGCAGAAGTTTGGCTAGATCCAGTGCCTACACCAGGTCTGGAATGGGTCCCTACTCCATGCCACTTGTTGATGACATACTCCCGGGAGGAAGCCATTCAATCACATTGAGTAAATATTTACTCCATATATTCTTTCATCATACTGCTATAATACACCTTGGAACACATCTCCACCCCACCCATTTATTTGTAAGTTTTGATATACCTTCTGTTGATGCACCTTAACGCAGGGCCTTGTGGACTAGGCCCTCCACTACTTTGCCCGTTGTGGCATTTTAATCATTCTCTGTCCGGAAAAAGTCAATGCAGGGGCATGGATACCCCTGACAGCCTGCCGACATCATTTGTCCTACATCGCTACAAAGGCAGGTTCGATTATCCTCGTGCTTCAAATGATGGTTTTACATCGCTGCCTACAATTGTCCAGTCCATCGTCGTCATCTCCTCCCAGCTCTAATTTCCAAGATCTACTGTGGTACCACTTACCGGTTTCAATTCAAAGATGATTCGATAGGAGTCCTTGGCAGGAGCCTTGCTACAAAACGTCAAGGTACTTGGCAATTAAACAACACCTTGTAGGCTGACAGACTACTCAACAAGGAAGCGACGATGCTTTGTGGACTCGACTGGTCGATCAAAACACAGTTTATAACCGTGTCTACTCATTGATATAGGCTTCAGGATTGAATAGGTAGTAACTTCGCTGCCGATCCCAATGCCTTCAGAAGACTATAGATTCTAATGCTGTAAGTAAAATACGGTGTTGTCCGGGTCACAAATCCAGCTTCGGCGAACTATCTCAAGAGCCACAGAATGGGTGGTAACCCACTGCACCCAAGGAAAAATCCTTTCACGAACCTATCTCATTCGCAATCTCTGGAAGCCGAGAGCCGGAATTCCCGGTCTTCGTGATCATATAGAACACCTTCTATGAACTATTGCATGACGACGGGCTGAAACTTCAGTCGACAACATGAAATTACTCGGGTGTCGCTTTCCTTCAATGAGTTTATAGGACAGGATGGTGGGAATGTCCAATCGGAAATCTATACCTCAAAACCTGTCGCTTGGGCTACAGCGCAAGTAGGTCTGTGCCTTGAATTGCCTCGTGCTTTTCAGTGCTGCGCCCTGCTGGAGTTCGCATGCACCACTTCCACCAGGCTAATTTGATGAGTTTTCTGTGAACCAAACAAAATGATTTTCGAGACTTAACATTGCCGACCGATGTCCCTTCAACAACATTATTCCCTCTTTCTGCTACCGACCTCAAGTTGAAAGGGTTTCCTCGTAATATTTTTTTCAAAATGGCTACGACCTTCGAATCTATCGATCAGTTGACGAATCAACGCAAAGGAGACTAGAAGACCTCCAGGCAAGAGGATCGAATTAATAGCTTCTGGCGAGTTACCTCCCCACATAATGGTACGATGGTTATTCAAGGAAGAATTATGATGCCAATAGCACTAAGGATCGCCAATGATTCTAGAAGGTGGGATTACTCGTGATGTCGACACCCAACCAGACTGATCCGAATGACAAAGCGTACATTGAGAACTCAACACTCGGTATACATACGCGGTAGAATGCTCTCTTCCGTTCGATAGGAGCCCTTCGCTGAGATGTCTAGAGAAGTTCTGAACACAAAGACTGTGACTGGTCGTATGGTCTAGACGCTATCATGGTTTGAACCGAAGTTTCGCGGCAGCGTTTCTACCGATCAATCGAAAAAGAAGACCAGAACTTCAGATGTAGCCCCATACATGGAATAGGCGCCCGTCCCCAAGAATAGAATGAGTCGGCGGGAGGGACTTGAAGCGCCACCAATCTGTTGACTAACTTACCCCATAGACATAAATTTGGACATGCAGAAGGCACGCAGACATAACGGCATACATCTGTTTAACCCGGTTCTTCAAGCGAAATTAAATCAGAACCATCACTATTGACGAGAATTGGGGTGCTGATGACAAAGAAACACCGTTAAGTACATGAGAAAAACGACAGAATAGAACCCCGATCTCAGCCCAACATTGTTGATCACAGAGGTGCGGTTGTCTATTTGATCGGTCTCCTGAAAGGTGGATTAGTGATCAAAAGGGGTCCAATTTACCAAGGCACTAGCTGGACAGTCGGTAATATGATACTGGGTAACTGCAACCTTGCAAAGAACTTTATCGGCTTTCAGGATACAGTACGGCGGAGAGCCCATAAGGCCGATTCACTACTTATAGAAATCACCTTGGGGTTCAAATTTCCTCCGTGAAGCTTCGAAATTGTACTTGGCTTAGTGATTAAATGGAGTGCATTCGAAGGCAGCACCTCCGCGGAAACGTTAGGTTGACTAGTTCATACCTCTGGCCAGCGCCTTAGCTCGCATAGAGAAAAGTGCCGAGTGTTTGGTTGGTCCAAAAAGCCGGCCGGAGTGTGCTTTTCGATCCATTACCTGAATAGCCACGACTCGAAGTTTCAGCTCGAAGAGCTCTTGCAGGGATCTAACGCGAAGCTTCACTTTTTTTTTTATCTCAGCGAATTCAAGAGAAATCTCGGCTTCTACGGTTGAGGGAGAACATGGTTTCCTGGTAATTGTTTCTGCAATAACAAAAGCTTCTATGGTCCGTGATTGCAACATACCTGGCATTCGACTTGTGTTACGAAAGCAGATTCTCGAACAGAAGCGAACGTGTGCTCCGCCGACTAGAGCATCGGTCGGTACCAACTCAGATTCTCCTCTAAGCCGGCTCGAGAGATAGTTTGAGAGACATATGGCGTTTGCAAAGGATGGATCGTTATCTTCCACGATATGGATAAAGGAGTCATGGGATCAAATCCAGCAATTGCACAGCCTTTCTCGGCAACATAGTTAAGTGCTGGTAATAGAAATGGTGTGACGGAGAACAAAAGAAGAACAGAAGAAGCAGATTCGTGTGATAGAGAAGGCCAACATGTTATGGTCGTGTGTCGTTCTCCTCGTAAGTGTTTGTAGCAGATCAGATGAGTAATGACGCTACGCTGACGTCACAGATTATCTGGCCTATCCAGGTAAACAGTTTTACACGGCATGAATAATAATTATATACGCTAAGTATTGATATGTTGTACCGAGCCTATCATCGGAAAATTCGACGACGTCACTCCTAAATCCCTAAATAATAGAAAAAATTGCAAGACGAGGACACACAGTCCGAGTGGAGAAATGCTATGCTGATGTCAACAAGAAAAAAAGGGAAAGCAATAATGGATGAGCATTACATCTGTCCCAGCAGAGGTGGAGGTCAAGAGAATGGAGAGCAATACAGAGCGAATTAAGGCTGAACTGAGCGGGAAAGGGAGCACGATCGTGCCATGGTTAACGCTGATGGTGAAGATTGTTTGGGCGCGATGATTGAAAGTCCTCTGCGGTGAAGATGGTTGTTACAGCGAGGGATGCAGGGCGGATACCAATAAATAGGTGTGTGGGCACATGTGAAGGCGGATTTAGACTTGCGCAGTGATTTAAAATGAAGAGGCTATGTGACCAGGGTAGCGAATGACCGCAGCACGGCGCTGCCACCCCGCAGTTCACCTGCGCGCAAGATAGCGCCAGTATTTGGCATTGGGAGGCTAATGTTATTTTATGTTGATTAGTGATACACTCCTGATAAAAAGTAAAATAATCGATGCTAACCTCACTACCAGGAGTCGAGTCATCTGATGCAAAAGTCAGAGAACGAAAACTGTCAATCGAAAAATAACCCACGGTCTCGGATACACTCCCAGATATCGACGCCACGCCCTCTTGAATCCCAGACTCCACATTGACTGTACATTGCCCAGTGTACATTGAGCTCCCAGACTCTTGTGGCGTTGGCGATTACGGGCATTGTATATGTGGAAGGTTGTGAGGAAGAGTCTGACGACAGTTTGGAAGAATGGAAGGAAGAGTATCAAAAAATGCTGGTTGACGATGAAGACTGGGGGAAGAATGAATCTCAGAGACCTTTATATACCTGAAGATCGCACTTGTAACACACTAAGAGGGCATAAACCATAACATGGCTCCGGCCTACAAATCTCGATCTCTTTTGAATCTCCTCCAAATCGGGGATCCGGGTTCTTTCCATTTCTGGTGGATTCCACATTTGCTAAATCCCGTCTGTTCTGGGATTATGCTGAGATTCCTTGGACCTCGAGGCCTCAAGCTATGGCTCGATATCAGCCAACGAGGCAATGTGTCATCTAAGTCTCACGCTATGCGACTCTAGTCAGAGTTTCATGCAGGTCCCAAGTATCGTTTTAATCCCTTCACTGATTGAACTGCTAGACGTCTATCATGACCTTGACAGGATGCATCACTGTAGCATACCATTGTGATTAGCACACCGCCAAGCCGGGGCTGTAGACGCAGGGAAAACCATTGTTCCTCGGAGTGCACAAAACTTGAGTCTTGTCCTTGTACATGCTCCGTTCAACACAATACTTATTGAATGACCAAACATTCGGTAAATGAGCTTGACTGTCAACAAAAACAAACATGCCTTTCATTTCGTCTCGGGGCCATTTCTGTGGCTTCCGTTATCTCTGCCGACAAACGCCTCCCAGCTCCGAAATTGTCCTTTGGCCAGTGCAAGACTACTACCCTATGTGCTTACAATCTAAGCCTGACCACTATTCCATAAGCCAGTTATCGTATGCATTGTTTATTTACGGAGTGCACAATGCGCTCAGAGGCTCTTCGATATTTCCGGTAGCTCACCGAATATACCGGCACTGGTGATTTTTCCCCGGTTCCTACTTACCGACAGAGCCACCTCAACGTTTATTAAGATCAGCCATATTTGTCCATATTCAACGATGACTTCAGTTGAACCCTAGATAACTTAGACGCCGGTCTTGGGCAGCCACGAGACCATCACACGATTGTAGAAGAACCCCAAAATCCAATCCTTTGACTGAAAATTACTTCCGATGGGCCATCACTTCGATTGTTTCCCCACTAGAGCTTTTCTTCCAAGATGATCCCCACTCTCTTTGCTTTTGTGGCAGGACGCTCGTCACAGGAAGCAATACAACGGAAGGAGGAGACTACTCATCGCTACATCCCACTGGCGCTTCCGTAAACCAATCATCTTCACACAAAGTATCTTCAGCGTGTCTAAGTCTGAATTTAGAAGAAAGACCCGGGTTCTACGAAGGCAATATCTACTGATAACTTCCATTTTGGAAGGGGAGAATCGTATTGTTCGACTATGAGGCGTTGGTGCGCAGATTCAGACATCGAATTTGTCTGTTGGAGCATATGAGGGAAGGGATGTCCGACGATAACGCAGGTGAGCTACATGTCTTGACTTGGATATTCTTCTTTTACCTTTGCACGAGGAAGGAGAGGGCTGCAATTTTGAGCAAGACTACAGTTCTCACCCCTTAGCTTATGCACTCTGTGATGGGCAGACCATCTTGTCTGACGTCCTCTGTGGATTCAGATGGCAGGAAATAGGGGACAGGGATTCAGGAAGTGTAATCTCTACGTCAAAATTACATGTTACAAAACCTTATTTTCTTGGCCTGTCAGCGCTTCCCTTGAATTGTGGCCATACGAACCTGAAAAGGATATTCCTCGTTCATGCCAGGACATTTAGTCCCTGAAGTCTGGATGCTGCTATCTTCGTCCAGAGTCCCGTGTTTTTCATAGCGCATTAACTTTTTGCTCTAATGTGCTGCATGGATCACGTAGAAGAGCACTACAGGGTCCTAGCGCCCCGTGGCTTAACTACTGGTCAAACATGGTCATGACGTTGGGCCGAGTCAATGACCTGTGATCACAGAGAAAGCTAAGAGAGTTCGGAGTGCTGAATTGAAGGTGTAGCAACATCATGGACAAATATATCACAGATCATCGATCAGCGTTGGAAGTCAGCAACAGAGACTTATTGTTTGTGGCACCATCCACCATAGTAAGCATAGTCGTCTTGCTGTGGAGTTAATTACGAAGGATTGATGAATCCGCACTTCTGGAGAATATCTTGCTTGATGAAACAGCCAGTTGAAGTATTAATATCTACTGATAGCCCGGTTCCAGAAAGTCATTTACTATATCCGTCTGAGATAACCTCATTCATACTCGTCTGAGAACTTGCAGACTCGCAAACTGCGTTGCGCATAGTATACTCCACATAGTTGCTTTTATCCGCAGGGAAACCATCGATGGATTCGTGAGGTTGGAAGGCGCAGCAATGTCGTTATCAATGATTCTCTAGACCTACAATAATCCACGTCATTTCGGCTATTTATGTGGTTAGACGTACATCACCAACAAGCGCCTTATCTTATAGAACATCCGGGAAAAAGCTTTCTCTACGCAACGATCCTCTGCCATAATATACCGGTTTACAGCCTATTTGCCTGGAGGTAGGATGGGCTCAAAGGCTATTTATAGCATGAGAGAATGAGTGCGTTGACATCAGAAGTTTGTCGACTCACGAGATCGAATTCTAGACCAAGGGCGCATACGAGGAATTACTGATGAGGGACTATATCAACATCATGGAATAACTTCTGGTGTTGATTCACCATCACGTTACAAGTTGAATATTAACTGCGGTGGCATCCATCCATCAGATTCGAGGGCACCATCAGCCCACGCTCCTATCTCTCAGGTTCTAGTGTGACTTGTTAATTAGGGTGGGACCTTATATTTGATGTCCGCATTATTTGTTTCAAAGTAGAGTCATCATTTGACTATCATCACCAAGATCAGGCAATTTAGAAAGGGGCCCACTATTTTCTTGAAAAATATTGTACCTGTTTGGTAGTCATCATTGATACCCTACGTGTAAAAAAAGCTAAGAGTTAGGTACGACCAGTCACGAGCTCGTTCTATATGGCGGTTGAATGGCTTTAGGAGGAAGAGAGGACCTACCAGAAATTTTGTTGTTCTAAGAGAGATTATTAACCAAATCCAAATTGGGGATGAAATTTTAAAATAAATACTGCTATGTCCAAGGGCAGAATTCTTGCGAGGGATTGAGGTTTGTCGAAATGAAAAAGGAAAGAAAAGAGTAAAACAAGATCTGCACAGCGTCATTGATTCAGCACCTTGAGATGTATTCGTCTAGGATCAGTTGACCTGCCGGAGATCAAGAAATTTGATTCATAGTTTCTGACGAGTGAGCTTTTTTCCCTTCGAATACGGCAAGGGTGTATGATACTACAAGTCACTTGATATTACACAAACTCGACAGTGAACGGAAAAAAACTCATGGTGATAACAAGATTCGTGTCATCAATTTTTGATATGCCCCTGTAAAAGCATCCCAACAACCGATTCATCATTGATTTCAATGATAGTCGAACTTGATGGTAAAGTAGAGAATGGAACGCACGGGGAAAAAAAGATTATATCCGAGCCCTTTTAAACAACAATAAACTTTTTAATTGATCGACCGCCTTTTTGAGGCTGACGGTACCGCCAAATAATTAAGACTCAGGGCCATGGAATACCAAGTCGCTTTGGACCCTGCTATACAAGGATCGTGACCTCGAAACGAGTGTTATCTCATGCCTTCCACAAATGTGTTTCAATCCTGGCGCAAGTCCATCTGATGATTGTAAATCTGTAGCAACGAGATGACTGGAAGAGAACCCTTAAATTTAGTTCTTTTGTGATATCGTCTAATGACTAGATAAATATATGCAACAAGCCTTCTCTCAGGATAACTGACTAAGAAACATAGCAACAGACTTGGTGTCACCTACACCTACCATTCACAACTTGCAGAGGAAATACCAGACATCAACAGTGGTGCTGCGAGAATCCCAGAAGATGTAATCTAAACGAGGCTTTTTTACTCAGAAAACCCTTCCACGACAACGGATTACTGTGTGATTTGATCTAGGAATCCCTTTGCAGATGGTGAAATGACTGACATGAATATGGTATATGTATTCTTGACTGGCATTGACTTTTCCCAGAGGAGATACTTCGTTGAGAAATGTTTGCAATGGAAGAAACGTGAGACACACTACATGTAGTCTGGGCGGTCACACGGATTTTCGAGTCGCATAATCTTTCACCTAGTTTGATATCAAGGCAACTCAAGCAAATGGAGATCCACAGAAGCGATGTTCTAAATAAACTCCTTTTGCAACGGAGTGATCCAGAAAAGAAGTGGGTCTCAGATCAGTAATCTGGTGAAATTTATAAACGCCGACGATGAAGAGGTATGCTGTAGTAAGATGTAACAAGTGTGATATCAGGTCGGTACTTCGATAGATAACTTCTTGAGAAAACAAGCGATGGATCTTTCGTCCAGTCATGGAGTTGATCGGAGTGAAGAAGGGCGGAGGTGAACGAGATCAACATGAAAATATGAGAGCACGAATGGAAGGTTCATCTCATGCTATATAATTCCTGATCGGAGTCCACGGCCTGGTTCGCGAATATGATAAGCTTCAATTTCGCTGCTTCTGATAAATATAAGTGAGCTAAGGTGATGCTATACCATACGCCCGTGTGGAGGTACATCTAGTCTTCATACACGGACATTGACAAGGGAAAAAAGCTTCTCCAGGTGCGTTAGTAGTTCCTAAAGTGAGGCTCACTCGTCGAATAAACCTTGGGAGGTTCTCAAAGTGATGAAGAACGCATCGAGCCCCAACACCGGGAAGAAGTCGAGGAGTTGATGCGTACCGGAGTCTGAAATTACGAATCCTAGGATTTGATCGCTAATCGACCCATGTGAATGCTATTTGGATAATACGTTGATGCTGAGATCAATCAATCGTATCAAAGACAAGATACGTGAAATGCTTAGTTCATTTTATTGAACAGCTGCTCAATGTTCTCTACCAGATGGGATGAAGAAGGGCGCGAGAATCATCGCGGGAGGATGCTTCAAATGAAGTGGGTCGTCATCTGGCCGAGGACCTCGACAGGACAAGAACTACTTTGACCTCGGACATACAGGTCCTCTTCAGTCAAGAATTGAGAGCTGGATCATTGAAATTGACAGGGCGCACAAATGAAACTCTTTTTTTATTTCTCGGAGGTCACCAACGAGATGTCTTGCGGGTGTATACATGATTTTAGACCATCTTGACGCATCAGAAGTCGGCTATAGACTCGACTTGAGAAGGTTCTGAGAACTAAACACCAAATTAGATACGAAAAAATCTATCATCTATTATATAGTTTCAATCGTTGTCAATGGAACGCCAGACTGCAATCAATGAAAGCCACCATCATCAAATAGTGACACCGGGTAAGCTGTGTCCGGACTCGGAAAAGTCTCGTGCATGGAGACGAGAATCACGGTTGGACGTTGGCATCTCAACAATACCTTGTGCACTGGTCTCAGAATTTTGGGGTTTATCAGAATGAGAAAAGAACTCGCTAAAATGCACATAATTTATTGCCTAGCCAACCCAGGATGCAAGTCACCATTTTCGACTTCATATTTTATTTGGGAGTCTGTGCATGGACGGTTGAGAACTTGCTTGAAGTCTAATAGGTGGAACCGCAGAAACGCTCTGCGGTCATGTAGTATCCGACGGATGGTTTGTGAGCTTTTCTGTGGCTTGCTTTCTGCGGCAACCAGTCGCTACAGGCTTGAAGGACATGCCAGCATACAAAGAATGATCTTTCATACGCTGTTGGGTAAGTAGGGTCTGCAATTTGCAGCATCTTGAGCGGCAGCTGGGTTCTATTTTACGTTGCGAGATGTAATGTCGCGTCCAGGAGAAAGGCAGATCTAGATGAGTTCTGCGCTAGTACGTTTCTGACAGGTTCGAGACTATATTGACGGTTGCAATCCCTGGACCTTGTCACTATATCTTTACAAATGCGACCCATTTGTGATTGGGATGTATTTGCGGAGAATGGATCTTGGAAGATAGCACATCTCGGTGGCGGTGATACGCTAAAGTTTAGTTTACAAGCTTGAATACCGGTTGTCAATGTCTCCGGGACAAGCGAGACTTAATGTCTCAGATTCCGTTTTGCGAGTTCAATGTCCACTGCCACGAACCCCAAGGTAGTGCCACTGATCACGGATTCTCACCGATGCAGTGGAGGAGCAAAGACGGTGTACGGCGGCGAACTGTCTTTGCCAGTATCCGACAAACCTTGGTCAGATCGACTGTAGAGACTTTTGCTTGATCAGTGGTCTATCTGATTGCGATAGCATGCAACTAGGATTCTATAGCACTGACAGATAACACATGAAAAATCCTGCCAGTGGAAATGAAGAGCTCTGAGACCCGTAATAGGGGCAATGATTTCACTCACATTCACTCACATTCTCCACTAGCACTGCCCCGATGAGCAAGAGGATTGGCATGTAATCTAAGACACTCAGCTCCTGTGTTGGATCTTTGGAACCTCTCTTATTGCACTCGCTACCCTCCTGCCATTCCTCATCAAGGTCATTGCAACAAAATATGTGGACTGGAAGGTATACGCCGAAAAGTGGATTCTCACCTCCGCCTGCCAATATCGGCAAAGTGTGTTTCAAGTGATGGATGCTGTGATGTGCACTGAACAGTCCATAGACCACCCTGGTTGGAGGCGTACTCGTTGTCGCTCTATTAGGTGGATCTTTTACAAGCATGTTGCGCAATAAGCACAAGCAAGAGCGAGATGGTACTAATCCTATTTGTAAGTCCTTCTTGCACCATATTATTATCTTCGGTTCAATCAAAACTACGGTACAGATGAACAAGTGATAGCTCACGTTAACACCAAATCTATCACCAGGGATGACATGAATTCTCTTCCTGCTTTATCTCACTCTGTCCGCGCTCTTCGCGCTCTTCCTCCTCCCACCAAAGAACATAACGCCAAACACATTACGATTGATGACTTCAAAGCTTCAGGAGTTCGCGAGCCCTATGAGCGCTATCAAGCTCCACAACCACAGCGTCCCAAGGGTGATGGTAGTGGGAGAATTTACACGAAGTCTCCCGATTACGCGAAAAACTATGAGAAGACGAGACCTAGGATTGCGAATGATCAGACGGGGAGGGTTCAGGTGCAAAGATGAGCAAAAGGTCAAATGAAGGTCAAATGCTAGAAAAGCGCCAAGTCATGTGACATCTTTGACAGTAATGTAGATCTAATCATAATTTGAACTTTAGTACCTGTGAAGATCGATTAATATTGAGTATTCCTGTCCCGATAAAAGGGTTTGGCTCGTTATCTGGTGGGGGACACAGGTTATGTTTGTGAAACATAGTAGTATCCGCAGTAGAAAGAGTCGGAAGTGCGGATCTTTCGCGTCGAGGGTTTTGCTGGAGTGTTGTGGTGGGGACAGAGGCAAAGGCTTTTTCTGGGACTGTTGACAAATATGCGCAAATGCTTGAAAAGAAAGAAGCTAAAGCCTTGTACGCAGCTCAGGGTACTGGAACAAAAGATGGACCGAGTCAGTTTGGAAAACGCAAGGACAAGCGTACGCCTTTGGATCTGCCACTAAAATGGAGCATCAAAGGAGAGTCTAAAGGTACCCCTTCCACCTCCACTCCGCTTTTACCGAAAGTATTGTCTGTGAATGCATCACAATTATCTACCCTGATACAGGTGCCTAAATTCTAGCAAGATGGTAACATGATCGTTTTTCTCTATAGCAGCATCAGCATTTGTACGCATATCTGACAGCAACCTTTTCCCACTGTAGGACTGTTGCTCATTGTTTCTACCCTTTAATTTTTTTAATGGCTCATTGTTGCTTGTTTCCTTCGTAGGCGACCCATGGCATTTGCCTTCACACCACCCAAAGAGCCCCATAGCTCCCCGAACCAGTCAAAGACGCCGGGAACGCACTATCCCACCCTGCCCCCTCTCCTTGAACACAAACCCTGATGTATGGGACTCCATCCATGCTCACTTGGCTATGCCCTGTTACTCAGCCCATTTCCCCTAATTTCTTTCTCGTTCTGTGTTTGTCTCTTTTGTATGACACGATTTGTATATTTATCAGAGGCAGTGAACCTCCGTGGTCAGTAAGCTACCGCAGAGTACACCATGTTACAAATTATTGATCAAAAAGAAATAGTGGCGGAGTGTGACAGGCCTAGACGACTTGACATTTAATTATCCGTTATATGTGTCGACCCAGGTTCGAACTGAGGACCCAGGAATTAACCCAGGTTAGACAGACGCACTGACCAACCACGCCATCGACTCACACAGATCAATGAGTGATATACTCTTCAATGTCTAAACTAGATCTACAGATTATTGAGAACTGGCAGATATCGAGAAACGCCAAGTGACTTTTGAATCCACGATTCACCGTGAACTATTTACATGAGAGTATTCCAAAATGATAGTCCATCTCATGGCCATCATGGCTCTCCGCACTCTATACGTGAGGTCCCTCTCCTTCCTATATTACCACTCTGCAAACATGAAAGAAGAAGAGGAGGCATGGATCTATTCCCTTTTTTACTTGCCAGTGTGGATGTAGCTGCCAGTTTGGCCAGAGAAATCACTCGATCTTGTGAAGACATTGCAAAACATAAAGTGAGCATGGTTTTTGAAAAAATTGTTCTAATAAAATATAAAAACATGCGGGAATGTTGGGAGATAAGAGTAGCAGTTGTTTCATCGAGTAATTTAGGTAGCACTGTCTTCGTGGTCAAGGCCAGGTTGAATCAAGACAACTCAGCCCATCCACATCAGGGATTTTGTCGCATTTTTGAAAAATAACCCAACGGCATTCGCTCTCATATCTTACCCTGGAAACAATCTCCCTTTCTCTCTCGTTCTGCCATTTTATGCTCCAACTAACTGGCTGTACATTCAGCTTGTTCTTCGCTTCTCTTCGAACAGACACGAAGGCCCGTAAGCTGGTTTCGTAATCAGACTGGAGAGTTATCTGCCTCTTTATCTTCTTTCGATCTCTCAGAACTATGTCGATAAAGGGGAGCTTAAATCCTGTAGAATCTTCGAGCACCGCGAAATCAATTTATGAGCAAAAGTATTTTCTGATGCTCTCACGTGATGTCATTTATGCCCTATTGGCTGAAACACAAAACTCCAGATTCGGGAAACAGGTGTCTTGTCCTCCCTCTTTGCAGTCCAGCTCGTCTAGATGATTAAGCGAGCTCTCCACAATGTCACCATCTCCCCAGTAGCTGCTCAGTTTACTCGACATATCTCAGCAACTACCAGAAGGTCAAAAGACCCATGGCCACTTCCACATACACCCGAACACTTAGCCTCAACAGCCACAGCCTCTGACATCTCCCCACATATGCCTATCCCACGACCAAATGAACCTGTTGAGCAGCTCAGAGCGCGCTTGGTCTATCAGTCGAGGAAGCGGGGAACCCTTGAGTCGGATCTGCTTTTGAGTACTTTTGCGAGAGATAACTTAGCGACAATGAATGAGGCAGAGTTAAAGGAATATGACAAGGTATGAGAGGGCTTTGCCTGTGGCATTGAAACTTAGATCCCAGTATATGTTATTATTGAACAGTTGCTGGATGAACAGGATTGGGACATTTATTATTGGTGTACAGGGGAGCGAACGCCGCCCGCACGATGGACCAACAGCAAGGTGTTGGCGCGGCTGACAGTGCACACGAAGAACGAAGGGAAAGTCATTAGAAAAATGCCCGCGCTTGCATGACTTCTGGACTAATTAAATTTCTTTTGTGCTTTGGCTGAGCATTGTTTCCTGAGTGATTCCCACAGTCTTTGCAAAGGTGAACCTGCCTTTGTACGTAAGGGGTGGCGTGTGAATTATCTGGGCAGCTAAGTTTTTGACCACACAGCTTGCTCTCAACCACCAACATTTTTGCTGCACCTCCAACAACCCCTACAAATCACATTCGCCATCGCATCTGAACACACAGTCTTCTCCCATTTTTTTTCAGAACTACGATCAATGTCTCTTCCACCGCCTTCATCATCATCGTGAGCTTTCTCGTCTATCCACCATACTTCTGATGGTGCTGACCTGGCGATCCTCGCCTTAGAACACCCTCCAGCAACACAAGTAACTCCTGGAAAGCCACTCTCCGACCACCTCCCAAGGACCTGCGCCCACAAACAGAAGATGTAACTGCCACTCGAGGCCTCGAATTCGAGGACATGGATCTCCGACGTGAGCTTCTTATGGGGATCTTCGAAGCAGGGTTTGAGAAGCCCTCTCCCATTCAAGAAGAAGCCATCCCTACCGCCCTCACCAAACGCGATATCCTTGCCCGTGCCAAAAATGGTACTGGCAAGACAGCTGCTTTCGTTATCCCTTCTCTCCAGCAAGTTGATGTTAATAAACGCAAGATCCAGGCCTTACTCCTGGTCCCCACGCGCGAGCTTGCGCTCCAGACTTCACAGGTTTGTAAGACACTTGGAAAACATATGGGCCTCCAGGTTATGGTTACCACTGGTGGTACTACCCTCAAGGATGATATTTTACGTTTATCCGAGTCGGTGCATGTCCTCGTTGGCACGCCTGGTCGTATTCTAGACCTTGCCGGCAAGGGTGTTGCTGATCTCTCTGAATGTCCCGTCTTTGTAATGGACGAGGCAGATAAGTTGCTCTCAGCCGAGTTTTCACCGGTGATGGAACAGCTTCTGTCATTTTTACCTGTAGATCGTCAGGTTATGTTATTCAGTGCAACATTCCCAATGATTGTCAAGGATTTTAAAGTGGGCAATTTTCCTATGACATATTTGCCTATGCTGATAGTTGTCTAGGACAAACACATGCGCTCACCACATGAGATCAATCTCATGGATGAACTTACCCTTCGTGGTGTCACTCAGTATTATGCTTATGTTGAGGAGCGACAAAAGGTCCACTGTCTCAACACACTCTTCTCCAAGGTGCGTTTGCTATGCCATGATTATAATTGATACAAACACAATATTTGTCCAGCTTCAGATCAATCAATCCATAATTTTTTGCAATTCTACCAATCGAGTTGAACTTCTAGCCAAAAAGGTTACCGAGCTCGGCTACTCGTGCTTCTACTCTCATGCTAAAATGCTTCAATCCCATCGTAATCGCGTTTTTCACGACTTCCGTAATGGTGTCTCTCGTAATCTCGTTTGCTCTGACCTTCTCACGCGTGGTATCGATATCCAAGCTGTGAATGTCGTTATCAACTTCGATTTCCCGAAAAATAGCGAGACATATTTGCATCGTATTGGCCGTTCTGGACGGTTCGGTCATCTCGGTCTTGCGATCAACTTGGTAACATATGAGGACCGGTTTAATCTGTATAAGATTGAACAGGAACTTGGGACAGAGATACAGCCTATCCCGCAAATCATTGATCGAGGGCTTTATGTGGCACCCAATACTACTAGTACTACCGACGACCGGCATCAGAAACCTCAGCCTCAACAACAGAGGCAAACTGCTCCTGTACTCCTCCCTGCTCCGGCTCCTGCCCCTGCTCAAGCTCAAAGGACTGGGCCCCCGATCTCTCAATTGCCTCAGCACCCAACCCAACCGCAGCAACCCGTTTACAGTAGCCAAGTTCCTGTGAAGTTGAATGGGGGATTGCCGCCACAGCAAGGCCAGCCAATGCGGGACCATCCTGCATACCGTGGCGGTGTGCCTGTTGGTCGGTGAAATAGAGGGGAGAAGGCAGCACTATGTCCTTCACGTTGCCCACGATTCTTTTTCTTGTGGATGATTGGCTTTTATGACCCTCTAGACTGACCAAATATCGTATTCTTCCGATACGCTCGTTTTCCACCTCACCTGGCATTTGACCCTACTTTCCTTACAATTCCCAAATGCACCGCTCATTTCAGACATAATTCTCCTTTCAGTAACGGCTTCCTCGTACCAGTGAACGATGACCATGATATCCAATACCCTAGTTTCGGATCTCCTCCACTCTCAACCCTCAGCATCCGGCCTCAATCTTTCTGCGCTCCCTTTTCGTCTTCTCCATGTCTCACGCAAACTGAAGTCATGATGAATTTGTATCAATGGTTTCCTCCCCTTTCCCTAGTCCATCGTTTGTGTCTTCCCATGTTTATTCCCGACTGTCACCCATTCCCTACACACAAGCTTCCGAGATAGGTATGTCAGTTTATTACTCGATGCATAAATAACGTAGTTGTGCGTACCTACGTGGCCTTGTTTGCCCTTCCTTTTACGTTGTTGCGATGCCATTTTGGGTGTGGTTTTATTTTGTTGGTGTTGCTGAATGTGTTTTGCCAGTGATGTGATTGAAGATATTCTTCAGTTGGTTTCTGGTGATGGTGGTGCTGTTGTTGTGGGCCAGTTGTATTAGTTGGGTCAATAGAATTAATATGACGTTGTCCACTTGATCTTCGTTATTGCCGTCATTACCTCCGGGTCCATAACTTTGTTCGCCCGCTCCACGTATTTTAACACCTGTACTACTTGAACACGCTGATCATGCCGTCTGACTATGGCCGGCTACCCATGTATGCTTCTTCCCATTCATCCTCACCGCCTGTCTCGCCCCGCTTTCGAATTCGAGGAAACACGTTACTGACTAATGAATCATCTTTTGTCTCTCGTTGTAATTCTGGCATTATCTATGATACCAACAGGGCGCGTCCAGGTTCGCCAGTAAAACGACAACAAACGACGCGTCGATGCCTATTTTCAGGGCCTCGTCCAATTCTTATGTTTATCTTTTGGTCAGCCAGGTATACCATACCACTATGTCTCTTGGTCTTGCTTGGAGGTTTCATAGTTTTTGAACCTCATCTCGAACTAGCATTCTATTCGAGAAAATGGGTCAAGCACGAGGTCAAGATGTTGGAGCCTCTAGGAGGGTGTTTCAATCCGGATCGAGTGAGTTCGAGGTATAATGTGTCGGGGTATGTATACGGACCGAAGAACGTGGAGGTGCAGGCGGGTGTGCCGTTGAAATTTGGGTTGGATTGTTATGATTTTGCTGGAACAATACGATCGTCTTCGTCGTCGTTGTCATCATCGGTAAAGACAGAAGAAGAGAGAACAATTTTCCACACGTATTGGCGTGTCGATCTTGCACCCTTTGGACCTCGTCAGGAGTGGATGGTGAAAAGCTTCTTTGCAACACAGGATTTGGATTTGACAAAGCTCATATTATGGTCGAACGGTGATTTAGGAGAGAATGAAATTTTGAGAAGGTATCTGAAGAAGTACCCTGAATCATTTGCACTGAGAGTTGTGGATATTCCGATGCTGGCTACCGGGACGCCGTTGGATGGGAGCGGCAGACTGAATATGAATGATAAAAAGGCCTGGTTGGATGGGGATCTTTTGCGGTTATTGTTGCTGTGGAATTATGGTGGTGTGTGGATAGATATGGATTCACTTTTGACAAGGGATTTGGAACCTTTGTTAGAGCATGAATTCGTGACTCAATGGGATTGCTACGGTATGTGGTTGCCCCGGTGTCTCTTTCAGTATGTGCATATTAATCGCATTGGACAGACAAATCATATTTAGCTTTTAATGGCGCACTTTTACGCTTCCGAAGACACTCTCCATATCTTTGTGAAGCTTTCCATATAATGGCTACATCTACACCTCCAAAACCGAGTTCGACTGACTGGGGTTCAACATTGTACCTGAAGCTTTGGAGACGTCTCGTCGCAAACTCAATACCGCCATTCAAAATCTTGCCGTTCTGCTTCAACGACGGTCGGTCGTGTCGGTTGGACAATCGACTTCCTGATCCGTTCAAGCCTGATCGTGGTGATGGAATTTGGACTGAAGGATTGACTGTGGCAGAGGGCGGAGGTTTGGATCAAGTGCTACAGAAAGTGTTTGCGGTACATCTGCACAATCAGTGGGATAAGGAGTTCCCGAAAGGTGGATGGGTTGAGAGACTGTTGTTGAGGAGATACGATCGCGGTGTTTGAGAACAGGCAGGTGGACACCGGTGAGTTGAAAGAGCATTTCTAATCTTTTTTAGTGGTCTAATTGACATCTTCTGATGTTAACTGTTGATTATACACCCTATTTGCCCATTACCTTCCGACTGTTGACGGATTGTAAGGGAGTTGCTATCGGCTCGTCGTGATCTCGCTCGTTAGGGATCGCCAGGACGTCAGGCGTTACTTTTGCTTCTGTACTGTCATTCACTATACCCAAATTCCAGATTCTTCCAGATTTCTACAACTGCCAATATACGCAACCTGAAATATCGTATCAAACCCCTCCTGCAAAATGTAGAGATTTACATCTGCATTAGGCCTTTGATTCATCCTTATGGGAGCATATGAAATGCTTTGTTTTTTAAGATGTGAGACCCAATAAAAATAGTAGTATGAAGAATTCAATATTGAGGTTTCGACACAGGGAGATGCTTGGAAAACAAGTTATGCGGTACATTACGACTTCAGTGCCCATATCTATGGCCAACAACTCTTTCTTGTCTATGCCTTCTCCTTAGAATCTTCTAAGACACCACTTGCTATTTCCTCTGTGGCTTTCCGTTCTGACTCTTCACGTTCGCGTCCTTTTGTGAACGCAGGTGGATCCATCTAAAGTCGGCTAGGGTAAGCCACGCGGTATAGCTTTGAACTTGTCTCGGCGTTTTTTGAGTGTCATGCCAGCAATCTTCACAACTTGGGACGTTCTCTTCCATGGAATGGCAATGCGCGCCACCAGGAGAAGTGCTGCACCTCAAATTCCAGCTGGCCAATGGCCCTGAGTCATCCAATCCCTGTGTATAAGATGAGATATGATGAGAGGGGTCGACAAGGAGCAGCCGGAGTGTCTACGAACTGGAGATAAGTGTTCCCCAATTCGAAGACATTGACCTAGGCACCGTGAAGAGTCAAGAAATATGGTGAATTCATGTTCCACAGTAAGCGTATGCACCCGTCTTGCGGCAAGAACAAGTGTAGAACGCTTGCAATGTTTTGAGTCTTTTGTTGTGTGTTTAAGACGAATTTTTACGAAAAAACATCGACAAAGGACACATTGTTCTCGATTGTCTGTTCACGAGAGCCGCCGCGACTTCTATCTCCGCAGGGACTACTCATCAGAGAGTAATGTCTTGGTCTCGATCAGGGAATATTACCAAAAGAAACCCACTGGCTCCCTGGCAACGAACGATCCCTATACACTGGCAGCACCATTGGAAGTTTGACCGAACGTAATTTCATGCACGGCAGTATTTTCTTTGACCATAGTTCCATAACAGAAGCCGTCCCCCACTGAATGATCAAATTCAATCACAGTCCCTTCACAATATCCCCCCTGACTGTGGGTCTTTGTCATATACTGATCTGCAGATCTCCCTGCTCGTCTATCGCGTTCAAACAGGCACTATGGTGATGGAAGAGATATCATAATGAACAGAGACCCTCGGCCGCTGAAGACAAATGAGTCTGTTCTATCAAGCCTCAATTCATTTTCCCCATAAATAGACAAATGTTAGATATGCAGCTTACAAAAATGCACTACGAGAGTTAGAAATGCACTTCGGCCAGAATCAGCGTCTGGTTGATCTTCAGACCCCTGCTCGGCCGTCAACATGTGAGTCGGAGTAGACCCATAGGTAGCAGAGGGCTTGACAGGCATTCAGAGCCGTTTTCGTCGTCATTCCTTTCCTCATTCAGCTACGGAAACAACACTCCCTTTTTGCTTGCTTTTGCATTTTCTGCCTTTCTTCAGGGCTACATCGCTTCCAGCCTCGGCCTTCGTCAATCCGAGTAAAGTCTCATGGGCTGAAAATGTAATTGGAGCAGTTGAAGGAAAGAGTTCAAATTCTCACACTTACTCTCTCCAGCTAGGAGATCAGCTGCGATAGGCCGGCTCCCGAAAGTGATATATCTTGTCGAAACACCACGTGCGACTAGCGGTTGGGCTAGTATCTGTTTGAGCTGGTTTTCGAAATTCTGAACTCCTGCATCATCGATTTGACGCCGCCGGTTGGTTCGATTTTCAGGATCTGAGTCACTGAAAGAAGGTCTGAGAGGACAAATACTGGGACATTATTCGCTAGACAAACTTCATGTAGTCTGAGTCCAGGTCCACGCCCAGTGCCTCCGCAGTTTCTTTCATCCAATTTTTCTCGAATTTCGCTTTCTTAATCTTGTGTTGATTCTGTTCAATCTGACGGGCCAGTTGAACTCGTACTTTGAGTTGATCTAATACACTGAGCTCGACCGAAAACTCAGCTATCTCGTTTTCATCTGAAAGTATCACCAGGAATTAGAGTTGGGAAATAGACGAGTTGGTAAGGCCTACCTCGTGACAGACTCGCCATAAGGACTCGAATAATCCTACGTTCATCAGGTCCTATCATAAGCATACTGAAACCCTTGTTCTCTGCACGGGCTGTGCGTCCGCTGCGGTGAATATACGCGTCTGCCGTACGCGGTATCTGGAAGTGTATGACATGGTCGACGGCCGGAATGTCGAGGCCTCGGGCTGCAATATCTGTTGCAAGAAGAACAGCATTGGGTATTGTCTTGAAACTGCAGAAGTTAACAATGAACATAAATCTTGACAAATGACAAACCGGTCAAGGTTCTTCAGCCTTTGTCGTTGTTCTAGTTGGGAGTGTAGGGGAAATACTTTGATAGCTAGACGTTCGAGAAGGGGCATGAGGCGTCGAATACCGTCTATAGACGACAAAAAGACGAGTGAACGACCGGGATGCCGGAGAAGGAAGTAGTACAGATAGACATCCTGGAGAATGAATGAATCAATACTTCATCTCGATGCCAGTTAGGACGAGAATCACCTTGTGATTGGTCAAACATTCAATCTTGGCCTCCCGGAGTGTGGGAACGACGTTGCCCTGGGGGCTAAGGTCTATGACACTCGGTTCAGGATCTCGGAAGTCCAAACGCAGTAGAAGGTCGTCTGTAATGATCATCATTTCAGATTGACAGACAAACAGTGGAGATGAGATACCAAGGGTGCTACTAGAGTTGTCGTCTTTGTTCCTTCGCTTCTTGTTTGACTTGGGCCACGTCCGCTTTTTGAGATTATGCTGAAGGTCTTTACTCAGTGTAGCTGAGAGCACGAATGTCTGCAAACCACTAAAGGCACTAGGATTCCGATTATCGTCAGTAGTATCACCAGTCATTGAAGGGTAATCTATCGGTATTTCGTCGTCTCTTGACAGAATCGAGTGAATGAGACTTATTTTGATAGGGCGAAAAAGGCTCACGGGTCTTCACGTAGAGTTGGACGAAGTATATTCTCCAATTCATCGAAGTGTCCAGACTCAATCATTCGATCTGCTTCGTCAAGTACAATAAAGCGAAGATTCTTAATTTCTTTGGCCAAATTGTCATCCTGGGAAGAACGGGGAAGCAAAATGAGGTTTAAGAGACCAAGAGAATAGTTCCTACATTTTGTATTATGTCCCACAGACGACCAGGGGTAGCGACGAGGACATCTACGCCCCGATCCAATATACGATGGTGTTTTTGGCTGGACATACCTCCAACAACCGCAGCAACACTGACATGAGGTGGAGGCTTTTTGGAAGGAATGGATCTGACCTCTTCGCTGCCTTCACTCCCACCCTTTGGCTTCTTTTTTCCTCGTTTAGTTTTCTGGTTGTTTTGTGAAGACCCATTGTCTAGAGGGTTCAGGTACTCATTAAGGTGAGATGAGACCTGAAGAGCAAGTTCACGGGTGGGAACAAGTATAAGGGCTTGAACGGGCCGTCGTCTGCGAGGATGAGGTCGAGGCTGTGAGAGCAATTGATTAAGGATAGGTAAGCCATATGCCAGTGTTTTTCCTGATCCCTGAGGAAAGTGAGATAGTCTATGTCCAAAATACTAATGAAACGAACTGTTTGTGCAATGCCAATAATATCACGATTCTTCGAGGCGAGAGGGAGAACAGCAGCCTGGATAGGTGTCGGTGCGGTAAAGCCCTTCTTGTACAAGATATGTAATAGCTTTGGATGTAGCGAATATGAAGTCCATTCCGGCAAAAGCGCCACTAGAACAGCGGTAAGTAGGGTACAGAGTCGGAATGACATCCTTACAATCGAACGTTATTATCTCTGGAGGATCAATCTCTTGAATATCATCCCTAGAGCCTCCTGAGTCTGGCAGTGTTTTCACTGAGCCTTCTTCTTTGACGACCTGCCAGTTGCATGATCAACAGGTCGATCGTAGCTGTCCGCAAAGGGTGAGCTTACACAGAATTTTGCTACTTTGCCCTCATCAGTATATATAACTTCAACTCCCTCAACTTCTTCCAATTCAAGAATGCCATTGTCCCCTCCTAATCCAGTTTCAAAAGGTCTTCGAATTCTCTTCCAGGGTAACTCCTCTGCATTGCATTCAATTCGAGGTCTCTTGCGTTGAAGGCCCATGTCTGGGGGATTTGTCACAGTCACAAACATTTAATTGGGATTTTATTATTTCTGATAATCCATGACCTCTATAGAATTCTTGGTCCACCCAAGTGTTGGGATATCGAGCCTTACACTAAAAAAGTTAGGTTTCATGTCCTAACGATCAATTTTTCTCCTTTAAGGATGGTAGATAGAGATGAATGGTTAAAACGAGACCAGTTTGCAGCGAGTTTTCGCTCGTCCTCCCTTTTTCTTAATTCAACTCCAAGTTGGCACTAGATCGCACAGCTATCTAGAAATCACTTAAACATTACCACAATATAAGATTGTCACAAACCACTCTGGATTCATCTTCCCCTCCAAAAATAAAGCTTTAACTAAGGAGGGTCAACGTTGTAACGAAGCATTCTCTAGTGAACCGTATATTCTTTTCGTCACCTGCTCTGCTTGGATATCTCATTGCTCTATCTAAAACACTCCGCTTATCACTCTTACATTCTTATTCTCTTAGCGAAGCATAGGCTCCCAAATTGCTCCTCCACCGAGTAGATACTGACACCTCACTGTTGTATATAAGGTACCTACTTGTAAACCTAGAAGCCAGTCGTGCTATTGGCTTTTAGGTGTGTATGCTTGTAAACCGATTACCTATGGACGCTCAATATTAGTCGTGCTATTCGCTTTTAGTCCAATCCTCCTCAGTTCTTGAAGACGTCACTGTGCGCTACTCTGTTATGTTGGTAGATTAAACTAAAATAAAGAGAGACAGCACATTTCTGTCCAAGTGCTAATGACACTCAGATCAGCCTATTAATCTAAAATGATAGTGTATAGGATGATTGTCGGGTAAGCTGGATTTTGAAAGTAGTTGAATGAACTATGAGGGTTTTGGGATATTGAGCGCTACACTCAAAATGACTTAGGATTCATTGATGATGAAATGTTTCACTCGTTTAGATAGAGATAGTCAAGACGAGACTTATTGTACATTTGCGGCGAGTTTTAGTTTTTCTATCTGAACTCAGGTGGGTCAGTATTTGATGATCCTTGATCCTCGAAAATTAATCAGACATGATGTTGATTTTGGTACAACAAATGGATATAAATATGATTTACATACTCTATTCTTTAGTTTAGAAACAAGAAAGTTCATATCAACAACCGCAGCTTAGCTGCATTGGTCAAACGGGACTACTCTATATAGTCCATAAATTCAGGGTAGGAGAACGAAGGAGGACGAGGAGACGAAAGTGTGAAAAAAGGGGAGAGCATGAGAACGAGAATAATTAGCATAAATCATCAAGGAGTGTATAAGGCATGGTATGTAACGAGGGAATGTAGAATAGTGACTAGTGTGTAGTATCCAGCGCAGTCCAGTGCGAAGGGAAGGCAATCACATGTACTTGTAATGACAGGAAGGACGTGAGTGCACATCATGGTTTTTGAAAATGCTCATGAGTATGAGCATAGGTTGATAAACTAGAATATAAAAAGCCCATAAGGTTAGCGAATAGAGGCCGAACGGCTGAGCGAAGACATTCTTTGTTGAATGTTGTTGCCCGAAGGAGCCGGTAACAGGCGAAAAACCTTCCGGTTGACGAGATTGGGCTGGTACTCCGGTTGCCGAAGCAGCAGCAGATCTCGAAATCACCACCCCAGGTAGTGAAATGCAATCATGAACCTGAGTATATGGGTTACTAGCAGGGCTGACGATAATATTGATGGTGGAGTCGATAGCAGGGAGGGGTGAATATGATATAACCTCGTCCGAATAGGATTTGGAAGGAGTCGTGGGAGAATGGATGTCGGAAGGAGTTTGGGGTTCTGACTCATTGGGAGTCTGAATGCTGGAGCTCAGGACAGAAGCTGACATTCGGATTCGAGATGGAATGGACATCACTCTTGCCTAAACAGGGATCAATACAACATTCAAGGTCTCATGTTCCAAAAATACTCACCTCGGCCTCTGGACGCAAAGGAAGCAGCTCAACAACCCTGGTTTTCTTAATCTTGTGTCCATTAATGCCGAAGTACCTTGTGGACTCGAAGGACCAATGTAAGGAACCAACAATCCAATCAGCCAACCCTTGTACGTATATCGTGACCTGGCGATCAATTTTGAGTCCCCAAGATGGCAAATTGGCCCTTTCTGTCTTGAATCGATCAATGGCAGACTTGCACATTTCACCTACGAAATCAACAGCTGATTGAAGGTCGAGGCCTCTCTCGTTCATCACGACAGGAATCATATTATGTGTGTCACCCTTAGACTGTTCCACATTGTATGAAAAGATATCCTAAATGACAGAGACTTGTCAACATACAATGTCCACCACTGAGGCTAAACAGCTTACGTTTGACCATGTGACGAGGTCATTAGTGGCCTCTCCCAGAGCAAGAATGCTGGGATGCTCCATGACTTCGCCGGGCATTTTGAGATTGTTAGCATCTGTCAAAGAGGTCAGTATCGCTGTCATTGTAACTTTGAAGCTTTAGGGCATGGCTTACACTCAATCAAAGCCCAGCACGGTTTACATCCGGAAGTATCCCGCCGTAGAGCAATATATGACTTTAGATCGGGTATTACTCCAGTGGCGCGATCCAAAGCTTGTTGAGTTACACTTTGAAAGAAGAAATCCATTGTCTCAATGAAGCGCTGCTGCATTCCAGGAGATGATGTTTGGATAATTCGTTTAAAGAGGCTGACAGAAAGTCAAGTCAAATTAGCTGATTAATCAGATGACCCATACTGTCTAGTCATCCTTCCGATACGAATATTAGATTGATAGGTGCAAGGGTGATAGAGTGAGTTCAGAACGACATCTCCGATGCTGCGTGTTCTGCGGTCATCCATATCGTCTGAAAGATTGTCAAGATGGAACAGGAAGGTGAGGAAGTCGTTGCACACCCTCAGTTGAGGGCACGCGGCATCGGGATAGGTCATGGCTGTCAGCAAGCCAGCGTTGAGTCCATGATAGGCGACACATTTGGCTCCTACGAGGTTATCGCCGTGGAAAAGCCACTTTTTTGTCTCCACAGTGATTTGTTTTCGATGGCGATTGACCCGTAACTTGATGTCACAATGAGAGGCCAGGTCAGGAAGAATGAATGACTTGAGTGACGTCGTGTTAGCTGTGGATAGCATGGATGACGCAGGTTGGGACGAAGGAGAAAAGGTGTTTGGTGTTGGTAGACGGAAGCCAGAAAGAGGAGGAAGGGGGTTGGGACAGATGGGGAGCCAAGACACGTTTTATAGGAACACATGAGATCGGTTCAGATTGCAATACTGATTCTGTCTAATGAATTCAATAAGGTCGTGGAAAAAGACTTCGAGCCATTTCACTCAGCCGAGAGAGAAGACATGCATACGGATCTGTAGATTACACATAAGTCTTTTAGTGAACATCACGCAGGCTAGATCCGAGATTGTCGATAGATGCTTTAGAATTCAAAGATATGTTCCTATGATGCGGTCCAAATGTGGCTTGGCAGATCCAGTAAGGTGCGCGTGCAGCATTGTTTAGTATGATTAGGCATTCTATCTTTGACCTTTTTATTGTCTTTTTTAAAAATCATCGATTTCTTACACCTCAACCGCAGTCCATATACCTTTTATTGTCTCTAGTGTGGGATTGGTCTGGTACTTGTGGGAACGGTGATCATAAATAATCGAGTTGATCCATGAGGTTTACTTTTGTATTGAACCTCGCGTTTCAGGTTCTTGAATCTACATCCAAGGCAGGACGGCCGATATTTGTGAGAATCAGGTCGCTCGACTTCCATTCGTACTAATCAAACAGTCCATATGTGGAAAGAGACCATATACGAAAAGGTGAAAAGACTGAATAAATCATGGAATAGCTGGCCTAACCATAGAGTTCGGATGCAGCCGAGATGAGATCAGCAATGCATAAACCTAGAAATGTTTTCCTTGATGCGCCGGGATAGGCTGTCGACTGAGAGTGGTCGACAGCAAAAACATGAATGTGGCGGTGGGTGGTGGCGGACTCCAACAAGGAAGAGGTATGCGGATATCTTTCAAGGAACCCAGTGGGATTTGGGTTTCTCTGAATACAGGCCTGTGTCGTACATATACCTTACTCCAACCGCATGTCGAAGAATTTTTTGAAGGTGGCGATCTGGTGATGGGCTTGGCAAAGTCAATCGAACGTTTCCAGTCCGGTGAAGCTGGAGGTAATTTGAAGATGACATATATGACTCGGAGCGGAGATAGACAACCGATACTGGGCCAGATTTGATGTAGAGCATGTCCCTCTGTGAGTAGTTGGAACCAGTGGCACAATTGCCTGATAGTTGTGTCTGGAAAAGATGATAAGCAGACGGACAACAAGGCCTAATTGGGTCAAGCAGGCACATACAATTGGTACCGAACACATCATCACTTCATCCCGTTCTGACTGTGCCGCCTACTCGTGCTTTATTCATGGTCAGTCCCGGCATTCGCCAGCCGTCTGGGCCCGTGCGCACCTTCGGCATACAGGACCTGACTAGTGACCCTCTGGAGCACTCGGGCACCAGCGAATCGAACCTTGCCCGTAGGATGTTAGGACGTATATCCTTTGGCAGTTTGAATGGCTCTTTGCGATCAAGGCTCAGAGACGGTGACGTGGGCAGTTCGGTATCGTCTCCAGGTACGGTGGGGCGCCCTCCCGTGCCAACAGTTATGCAGTCTTCCGGGGAAGTATATGCAACGCCTCTACCTATCCTCTCAATGATTGTGCTCTCTATTGTATGGATTACATTCGTACGCCTTCATTACGACCTACTCATCAATATCTAGACTATGCTTGGAGAGTTCCTGTCCGCTAATGTCTCTACCCCTTTCTTGCTGTTCATGGTGAAAGGTAGGCCAAGCGTCGGCGTTTGGATTTTTTTTTCATGATGCAACAGGTTTCGGTGGGATGTCTGATGACTCAGAGGTCGCATTTTGGACCGGCATTCTTGGTCAGAAGTTTCTTTCTATATTCAGATCAACCTCAAACCTTACTATCTATATAGTATCGATGTTCTTCCTGACTCAATTTCTTACTTCATTATTGTGGGTAAGGACCATTTTCTCCTATCTCTGCCATAATGCTGCATATACTTCGTTCATAGGCTACTGTCGCCGAAAAGCATGGTCGACGTGTGGTGCTTGTATTGTCACTATTAGGTAGTGCAGCCACCTGTTTCATTTTCGGGACATCAACAACACTACAACAAGCGATCGCTATACGACTCGCGCAGGGCGTTTTTGCCGGAGCTGTTGGTGTGGCGCGTGGATCAGTCGCCTTTATCACAGATGCCACCAACGAGGGAAGGGCGTATGCTATCCTCGGGTACGTTATTGTTTTCTTCCCATGTATCCGCCTATCTCATTGTACTAGATTCTGCTGGGGTCTCGGTGGTGTTGCAGGGGCTATCATTGGTGGTTCATGTAGGTTCAAAGCTTTGTTCCATCTCGACGTGCTGAATACCCCGCGCTAGTCGAGCGGCCCGCTACGAAATGGCCCGATGTATTTGGTGACGCTTCAATTTTTACAACTTACCCTTACCTTCTTCCCTGTGCGATTGCTGCTGTGGTAATGTTGTTGGGTATGTAGTCTGAAATTTGTTCTTGGTGATGCTTACCCTGGCATAGGCGGTCTTCTTGGCCTTTTCCTTGATCGTGACGGAGGACCTAGAGAGGGAACGATCCGACTTTCTACTGAGAAGCTCAATGTTCATTCTACTATTCCTGAAGAAGAGTCCAATCCCCCAAGTCCAATTCCCGAGCGATCAGAGCCTCTTTCCTTCATGCAAAGAGTCTCTCAGAGACTTTCCGTCTATTTTGCCTCAAAAGCTCCTCGTGTTCAATTGTTATCGCCGACCATGCAACCTACTGTTCCCATGGGTTCGCCACAGCCACAGCCTGACCGCTTTTTTCCACGATCAAGTCGTATTAATGGGTCCGCATATGGTTATGGTAGTGACCATCGTCGCAGACTTTCTAGCAACGCTCCTACCATCACAGCGAGAAAATCCAGTTTCGTGAGCTCGTTTCGGCGGGGGCGAACCAGTGGCTTTGACTCTACAACATTGAGTGATGGCTCAGATCTCAATTTCGCACAAAGACTGTTGATGGCTAATGAAAATGCCGTAACGAATATTGCAGATCTGTGGGTTGCTGCGGCTATGAATGTTGACAACGAGGATCCTTTCGAAACAGACGAGGATGAAGGAATGGACTCAACTGGCTCTGCTGATTCTTTCGATCTCGGAGATCCTTTGATCAATGTAGAAGACACCACACCAACTTCGACAGTTCGAGGTCGTCGATTTTCTCAATCCCGTATGGCACAAAACACCTCTCCGACACGACGTTCGTCACACCGCCCTAGCTTCGCTGGGGCACCTTCTTCTCACATCTCCTCCCATCTCACATCTCCTCACCAAAGGTCCATCTCACGGACTCTTACAACCTCGATTTCGGGACTTGCATCTTCTCGCCGTCTGTCTAGTGCCGTTCCAAGTATATTTTCCCATCCAGGAGTCAGAACTCCGCAGGCCTTTCTTGATATTCAACGGCTTGGATCAAGTAACGATGAAGCTTTAACTGCCGAGGGGGAAGGTGTTCTTTCTGGCACTCAGGTTGATGCTGAGGCTCTGATGGAGAAACTGCCGTCCTTAACTTCCCTCCTTCCGATCGCTGTGATAATGCAGTACGGGATGCTCGCTCTGCACACAACCACCCACGATCAAATATTCATGTCCTACTTAGTAACGTATGTCTTATCCCAATGGCAAGACTGTGTGAATCTCACTTCATGCAGGGACTACTCGGCTGGAGGTTTAAACCTCAATGCAGGACATTTTGCACAACTGAGTACGTCATAAGTCTGCCCATTACTCATGATTTACCTGCTCGGGTGCATTCCTCTACAGTTGCTCTGATGTGCCTTGCTCAAATTGCTTACCAGTTTTATCTTTATCCGTGAGTTTAGTTTCATAGTTAGTTTGGAACACAACTTTACCAATTATATCTTTCTAGTAATCTCGGGTAAGGCTGAGCACGCGCTGTTGTGATTGTTACTGATTTAAATGAAGACCCCCTCGTGGACGGTTCTCTCATCTCGCCATGTATCGCGTTGGATCTGTTCTCTTTGTCCCATCCTACCTTTCTGTAGTTCTATACCGTGTCTTTGCGAGTCCGTCGAACGACGGTAATTTCATCCTCATGACGGGCAAGTTCTTGCTGGTTTTTCCAATGTTTATTATCCTCACTTGAGCCAACAGCACTAGCCCTTAGCACGTAAGTGAACAATGATTACACTGCTATCGCTATCATCACCTTCTGATCACGGAACTCAGGGCGCTGCGATACTGCGGATCCACCTTTTGCTATACTGCTATCTCGATTTTATTAAACTATAGTAAGAGTCTTGTGGGTTTTTCGAAGTGAAGTTAAACTTAAATCCTTTTGAGTGACTCCTCCGAATGCGGTAGGATACGCAAATGGCGTGGCTCAGAGCATTGTCAGTCTGGCGCGATGCATAGGCCCGAGCTTAGGTGGCTATGTACGTTTTCCCCAGATGAAATGCATCCTAGTCCCTCATTCATTCATGGGATGTGACAGATTTGGGCTCTCAGTATCCTGGATAATCCCGCTGGGTACCCTCTCGGCTTCTTCGCATGTGGAGTATTTTGTGCCGTCTCGACATTACAGACTTTCTTGATCCGCTGAGGAACTTTACGAGAGAGAAATCTCGGAGTTGAAAAACTCAATGTGTAGACTTGTGCCTTGTGTTTTTGTCCGATTCAAATACCTCACTGTATGCTCAATTCTGTTTTTTTTAACTTATTGCTCTCTCTGTGGCTGTGTCCTCTCTTTCTCTCATTGCTTCTCTGGAGCTGTTTTATGTTTTTGGACACACTTGTCAGCAGATAGTACATCAAGAACAATAAAGATGACCATAGATTTACCAGGATCCTGCAAACATGATCAAGATACCGAACATGAAGAGCATTTTTCCTCAAGACTCAGGGACTTGGCTAGAATCTTATGTTTGAGGCTGAGACTGAGACTGAGGCAAAAGAAAGGCTCAAGAGAACTCATTGCAAAAGTAAAAGGCTTGATTATCTGGAAGCTTGAGGACTGGCTGGGACCTGATTGTTGGATTAGGTTGGCTGTTGAACTCAAGCTACCCGCAATTCATCATTCAAAGTTCAGCTTGGCGTAGACTTTTTCCCCTGCCATTTGCGAGATCATGAATTGATTCTTAAAATAGCATCACTCACATTTATAACCATAGATATATATATCTAGTACAAAATACTTTGGCTTGTCCAAATAAATTCGTATGAAATCGGAGAAATGATATATTTGTTGGCATGCATTTTTCAGTAGCGTCTCAAAACATCTGTACATGCCTCGGATGTCTCATAATTTAACTCACAACGTCGCCCAAGGAGAGGTGTTGTATATATTGGATATTATATACCAGATACAGGGCTAGATAACCCAGTATCTTTCTGCCACCATCTATGCAGATGCTATTGAAGAGATAGGACACCAAATGTTGAATGCTTCAATACGGAGCAGCAGCGGCTTGGCACTTGACAAAGTAATTAGCAGCATCAAGAGAAGAATTGGCTAAAGACCTACAGCCTTAAGTTGCTCAAGGTACCATGTGCACGAAGGATAATCAGCCTTACCAAGACAATCGGTGAATTCTATAAGGCCCGAAAACTTATCAGTTGAAAAACATCCAAGTATAACGAACTCACCCTTGGCCTGAGCCTCGCAGCTAATACCGCTTGCTTGTTGGTGTTGGACAGGTGGCGCAGAAGCAGGGGCCTCCTGAGCTGGAGCAGCCTGTCCTCCCCCACCAAAGAGCATACTGGAAATGCCATGACCAATGGTAGAACCAACTGCAACGGAACCGGCAGTCGCAGCCATTTGCGCAAGGAGACCAGGTTGGCTAGATGAGCTAGCTGAGGTAGTGGCAGCCGCAGGAGGCGCAGGAGCGGGTGCGTGGGAGTAGCTGTTTGGAGGTGCAGCAGCTGTGGAAGCACTGCGAGTTTGTGCAGGTGCAGGTGCAGGTGCAGCACGAGGAGCAGCAGTGCGAGAACGGGATTGACGCTATTGAAAAGGAAATTGATCAATGAGCTATGAAGAGAAAAACACTACACACAGGCATGGTGAAGGTAGTGGACAAGAAACAAGTTTACGACAGTATTCGGCAAAACGGACGGTGTCGACAAATACCAACAAATATTTGCCCAAACCTCGGCCGGTGACATTTTCTTTTCCAATGAGTTCGAGAACATACCTCGTATCCCTTACCCGTTCGGCTATCTTTTCTGCTGCAGACGTTACCACAAGACGGTCGTACACATCTGTGGTCGGTGAAACGATCAGCCAAAATTGCCCACCAGCCACGTCATCAAAACGCTTGTCCCCTACCTCCAACCTAAGGCACGCAGGCGATCTCGCTCCAAAAAAGTTAAATTCGCAATCTGAAAACCGCCTAGACGTCTCTCGTAGAGGAACTGTCGGAAAGGGCGATCCAGATCTAGCAAAAAGAAAGGAGAATACCCTTCAAGATGAAATACGAGACCTCGAAGACATCCAAAGATATGCTTCACTTATTCCAACTACAGATATTTGGGGCCAGAAAGTACCATCATTAGGTACGTTCATCTGATTTTCACTCATAGTCAGTCACACACCTGTCGGTTCACCAAGAAAAGATGTTATGATCTCATGTTCCATCGCCAGCCCGCGACTTCGATCGAATGGCCTCAAAACAATTTGGTACCAATTCTGGAAAAATCGTCAGAATGATGTGAAGAACATGATTAGTATGGTAGCTCTCGCGAAGGAAAATGCTTTGCCAGGTGTCAACACTCGCAGTGATAGTTTCTTCAGAAAGTTCTTCCTATGGCCATTACGCGTCTTTGGTACCACATCAACAAGACCAACGAGTTGGCTTGCTCCGACTCGACAGATGTGCTTGGAAATTTACAAAGATATATATACTGCCATTGCCAAGTGTGTATCGATTTCTATAACAAAACACGTTATCGATGCAACGCATTTGGTCTATCTTAGGAATAATTTGAAAGAAATCAAGCGACTGACAACAGACTCTTTCGCCTCTGAGACCTTGACCGCCCAGAAGAAGCACAAAGTCAACTATTCCTATTTCTGGCGTTTTCACCGAGAAATAAATCCGACTCAAGTTGTTTCTCTACGCGCCACAGATGGGTATCTGGCTCCCGAAACGCCCAAGTTTGGGAATCGTTTGATGGTACACGCTTTAGTCAAATTCGACACTGAACAGGTGCAAAAGAATTTTTCTCACTTGTATCACCTCTCAAATCAGATTCTTTTTGTCTCAATTTCAGAGCCTCGAGATCTATGATCGCGAAGGTAACCCTCTTCACGAACCAGTGGAAGGTTCTGTTTGCGTGAATGGACGGGTTCCAGCGAAGACACGTCACGTAGTGCAGTATCTTGTGTTTGAGAAGAGGATGTGGTATGATGGACCTTGGGTTATTAGAGAGCAAATTTGGGATATTGTACCTAAGAAGACCGACTAATCTTATTTAATCCATCATCTGAGGTAGTCCTGTCCTTTCGTGTACTCTAGTCGTTAGAGACAGCTCGGATGCAAATTTGCCCCACCAGTGCAAACTTTGTTACTTGAAAGTGTGCCTGACTCGTTCTCGAAAAAAGTGTTTCAAAATATTAAATCGAAGAAAATGTAGCAATTCATCAGGGTCGAGAGACTTCAACAGGGTATTGGTAATTGACACTCCTAGTGAATCTTAATTTTTTTTCAGACTCGGCTGTTTTTTTTTTGAAAATCGGAGTTTTTAAGGCAACTAGCAATACCCATGGAAGAGACTGGAAATTTTGGTAGTGTTCAATAGTTCTTAATATTGATGATATAAAGACTGTATGATCAATTGCACTATCACCCATTTTCAATGTGAAGTTGACTCTGTAATCGTTCTGCTCCATTGCTTTCCAAATTGATCTAAAGACCTCTCTCACTGCCCACACACTATCAAAATTCACAGCCTAAGCCTTCTGCCAACTACTATGGGTGTCGACTGTATCCTTGTCTTGCTACGATCTTGAAGCTAATTCTCTACATTTTCCTTTTCCTTTCCTTTTGTTTCAATCTTACGTTACCTTGTTCACCCATTCCTAACCTTGTGTATGGCAAAATAGTTCTCTTAAGGAATAATTATATTCTGGGTGGCTTGTGATAACAGCTCCCTATTGCCAGGTATTTGCAGTGATGCTTGCCCAGAAGCTTTCAGAGACCTCAGCGTTAGAAGATGATCTTGAGAAATTTAGCGGAACTTACTTGCAACGAGTGATGAGTTCATCAGGAGTTGACTGGACCTTGAACGAAGGTTGATCGGTCTCAGTCTTATTGAAAACCATTTCCTGATGATACGTTTCATTCCACTTGGGCCATTGAGGCAGGGTGTTTATAGGATCCCACTTGACATTGGGGTCGAGAGAAAGAGCAAAGTTCAGGTATGATTCAGCGAAGTTGATCTTGAACACAGGGTCGTTGAAGGGTTCAGAGGTGTTGACTAAAATGGGTGAGCTGAGGTAATATAAGTTCAAGAACGCATGTTGGATATAAGCAGAGTGCGCACGTGTCAAAATAGTAAGCAAAATCGTCCAGATGATATGCGGGAGGGACAGCAAGTAGACCCTATATCCAGGATGAGAACAAGCACCAATAAATGCCTAGGAACCTTGTATTACCATCCATGCCTTGTCTTGAAGCGCCCGGATCAAGTAGTAGGAGGGGCAGACAAAAATTGCTACGCAAATGTTCACTGAAAATGTTCTTTGCTACTTGACAGACTTCACTCACATTCACTGTTGATGGCAATAGTCTGCTCAAGTGGAGATCCCAAATCTTTATAAAGGGCCGCAGCTTGTTCAATCTGCTCTGGTGTAAGCTCTGGCCACAAGTCCGCGATATACTTTGGGACTACATATGTAGCCTTGGGATCGACGAGATTCGGACGCGCTGATTCATTCCGGTTAACGACCACTAAGATGTTATCCTAGACCAAATCCTGGGATCAATGGATCCAGTCAATAGGAATAACAGTACGCACAGTGTTGAGTTTTCCCTTGCTCAGAAGCACGGTCGAGCGGTCAGTGATGAATGTACCGTCTACGACGGGGATGAAGGTAGCGTGTCCGTGACGCCGGCCAAAAGTAATGTCCACTGTGCTTTGATGGAGGACATTGACATCTGCTTGACGTAGGCAGGTTAACGTGTCCGGAGCAGAAGTACAGCTGCATAAACAAGTACAAGTACATATCCTCTCAGTGTTCTTCCTAAGACAAAATCATACACACCCTGCTTCTTCAGCAACCCATTCAAAAACTTCCTAGTGTAACATGTCCACAAGACTGACAAGTCTATTCGGATAGAGTCTTACCTCGATGATACTGTGGTTGTACGTATATTGAGGCGGAAGATAGGATGAACTGGCGATCCCCGCACGAAAGAGCTTGGGCTGCGTGTTTCCGTCGTTCGCTACGAGGTGTTGAATTACAGAACCAGCACCTCAATCAAATAAAGATAAACAAATGGTAGAGAAGACAAAATAACACAACCGACCACACGACTCTCCCCAGAGAGTCACTTTCGAAGGGTCTCCTCCAAATTTGTGAATCTAGGGAGATCGGTGTGAGTCTTGCTCACTGGACTGGAACGCCACCTACGTGGTTTTGGATCCATTCGAGGGCAAACTGTTGATCGACTAGCTTTGTATGATCAGGTGGATCCATCCGGCTTCTGAAACTCTACCCACGAAGACCCGCATTAAGAACACCGCCATCGTGCACCTTTGAACCCGAAAGGAAACCAAAAACGCCCATGCGCCATTGGAGGACTACAACAACTGCATTACCTCCTGAATGACGAACCAGGTCTTCTCCGTTGAACTGATAAGCGCCTCCGAATAGGTACGCTCCCCTGAAAATTGAACTTGATATCAGAAAGCATAGGACTTAGAGGAACACACGAACCCATGAATCCAGACAATTACTGGAAGGCTTCCGTTTCCATTGGCGGGCGTTGCAACACTACCGGTGACGTGATCGTTAGAGCCCGGGAAGCCGACGTTGCAAACATTGGCACCTACTTGAGAAAAAGACAGTCCTCGGATCGTGGTGGAATCTCATAAAGAGCTTCTTGACGGCTGCTGCGTATTATATCTGTGCTAACTGGAGACATGACGTCCTGGCGCTCGTCCGTTAAGTCGAATACTTGATCCTCAGGAGGAGTGTAAGGGACACCAAAGTCCTCATACAACGACTGCCAACATCTATTGGGAAGTTTCTTCGCTGAAAGAACGCCAGTTGTGGGTGAAGGAGATTGAGGTTCTCTCCAGCGAAGGGTGCCTGAATGTCACCTCAATAATAATGAAACACAGATTGAGATCACAAGCCTCACCTGTCGGAGCTGCCGCATAACGAATACCCAGAAAGTTTATGTTTCCGCTGTCGGTGTTCAAGAAACCCTCATATCGTGCATAGCCAAGGTCTACGGTACGGGTCGGTCTAGCAGCAAAAACTGCAGCATTGATAAATAAGATGTAGACCAGAAAGAGCATTAAAGAGAGATCAATTGCACGTCACTAACATCAGAGCTATATAGCGTCCTTGGTTCTATAGAATGAGCAACTTACGTCGCACTTACTTCATCCCCATACTTCGTATGCTTTATCTCCAAGCATTAGAGCCGGACTTGTCTTAGCCGGGCTTCAAGAAGCAAAACTAAGTCGGTGGACAATCCGCTCCGATCGCTATGATTTTGGCTACTGCTTCCTTTACGATCCCAAATTGATGTCGGTAGTTAGCACTTTACGTATTATTTTCCCTCTTGTCCTCGGGTACTCCAGATACTCAAAGGTTCAGTATCTAGGTGCGCCCAGGAGCAAAAGGTCAGAAATTCTGTCCAAGAGAGACATCAGTGACTGGTGCACTGATAGAGGGTGATTTCTCTGAAAATAAGTCTTGTATTGTTATATTGGAGGTGTATTGGTCATACTGTACCCAGACAATCTGCAGAATGTCTGCTTGTAACCTTGATTGAGAATCCAATAAAATGACTTATTAACTAACAAGGCTAACTTGGAAGCTTGAGGCATCCTCTTGTCAGCATGACATCCTGTTGTACCATCTTGAGAGACGCAAGGCTCATATCGCAGCTCGTATCAGGTATTTTTGAAATGAGCTAGTATATCCCGGTAGAAGCCAATAGCAGGAGGAATGCACAAAGGAAACACTACGTGACAGCACGCACACACCTGTTCGACCGAGATCCATTTGATTACTATGAAATGAAGTCTGGAATTCATGTCAATGAATGAAACGACTACTATGGCCTCAACAACCTTCAGGATTTGACAGCGAGTACGTGAATGACCAGAGCGTAGGTTAGTGGCGCGGGAAAAATTTGATGGCGCGGCCACGACGGTAAACATGAGCCTACCACTTGTGTGTCTTGTAGAAATATCAACCTCAACACTTGACATTATATATTTAGTCACAAGTGCTGCTGATCTTGATAGCATTTTTCTTCCATTATCCTGCCATACAACTGGACAGCAGATTGAAATGACGAAAGCTTACCTAAACGATTTTTTTCTCAGTTCTCAAGGTACAGATGCTTGGGTGCCCCTTTTAGGCAGCGGATTCTATTTTCCTGTATAGTGTTGCTGTAACTTAAGCTAGTATATTTCAGTGAACATATCAATTCTTGGAATTTTTTTCTTCTGAACAGCGCTGTGTGCCACTTCACCAGCTTGTAAATAGTGATTTTATCTATGTAGCTCAGAATACTATTGATTTATCTCAAGTTAATGGATTGATTTCGGTGAGCCTATTCGGCTTTACCTCCATACCTTGGGTCAGAATTTCAATGCTACAACTGAACCATACTGATCTCTGCAGTGGGTGGATTTTACACCAGAAGCATGAACCCGCAATTCTGAATCAAGAACGATCGAAGAACTATGACCCACCTGGATGGGCAGTCATAGAATCAGTTGACCGCGTATCTATCACCTCATTGAGGTCAGAGAACGACTGACTACTTCGAATATAGCACATTATCAAGTATCAATTCCGACCTGGCCCGCTGGGTCAGGTAGTTACGTAACATAACAAGATAAGAATAGAGATGATCTCCATGGCTTGGTTGCAAGGTCGCCCAGAGAGCGCTAAAATCAAGTGATGATGTCACGAGCGGCCCTTTCATCATAAGAGACTGGCAAAAAAGACTAAGTCGGCATTAAATGGGGGTCACAAACTAAACTCTGGGAGATTCAACGATGGTAGAATCAGGGCCAGGAAAGAGTATACTAACACAGAATCATTATAGGAAGGTCATGTGGATGACGTGGAGGGCGAAGATGATGGCTAGCACTCATGATCAGAAAGAAGATCGATGAGTCAGTTTCCTACTAGCGAGCTCTGTCAAAGCGTATAGCGATCGTCTCCAAGATACGAGGCTGATATCGTCAAACAACTCAGAAGCATCTGCATTCTACCAAGAGTATCATGACACAAATACTGGACGAGTCACTACCGAAGACGAGATCCCGAAAGTCAAATTTCAAAGTCCGCTGAGAAGCTAGAAATAGCTAATCTCTTTTTTCCCTTACAATAACAAATAACCCCTCTATTCTTCATCAACTCTCTCTCTCCTTCATTCTTCCTCCTCGCTTTTTTTTAATCACCAACACCCCCTCAACTGCACAAATACAATGTCCATTCTCAGCCGCGTTCGCGCTACGTCACAAAGTTCCAGTAGCTCAAAAGCCCCCATCCCATCATCACCAGCCAGTAGCAACACTTTTTCTGACAGTTCGGCACGTCTCTCTGTGGGCGCCATTGCCAAGATCTTCATTAAAATGCGCCACCTTCAGCGTCGATCCAAACAACCATATACTATTTTCTGTGATTCCGGACTTGAACCCCTTACCCACCCTCGAGCTCAACAAGCGACTTTCCACCACAACAAGGACTCAACCACACGAACTGCCGTAGTGCATAAAGATACCTATATCTGTGCTGGAAACGGAGGTGTTGATGCCGTTCGGCTTTTACGGGTGACAAGAAGTTTTCTACTTGAACAAGCGACCATGTTGGGCGCGAACACGCTTGTTGACGAACGGTGAGGTTCTTTTTTTTCTTCAACTCGATGTTTGTCTTAATTGCCAATCGTCCTCACACTGAACTATGACTCTGTGTAGATGGTCATACGTCATTAACGAGCCGAAAAATAGACCAAGAGGACAATACAAAATTTCCGTGCGTTTCGCCCCCTTGTCCTCGAATTTTCCATGACTTACAAAGTTCTTTTTTCCTTCAGGTGCATTATACTGCATTTGCCGTATTGGCCAATTGTCGCGATACACCTCACCCAGTCGCCATGGACAACATACAGGGGATCCCAGGGCTAATGACCGTCATTAGTCGTAGTGGTCAATGAACTTCATTTCAGGTTCCCAATAACTCCTCCCCCTCCTCCCTAATGCATTCCTGAATTCACATCTTATAACCAATTCTACATTAAGATTTCTCTCCCTCCCCCTCTCGTGTATGTTTTAAATGGACTGAATTTTTTATGTACATCGTTCATCTTTGCTCCTACAATTCATTCTCACGCGCGCATTTTTCATGCACTTCTCACTGATCTTTGTAAAATACGTCTTCCATCCTTGTATGGACAATATGTATTCTTCCTTTGCTTTTCTGTATACAATAATAATTCATCTGATTGAATATACACAGTCAGTCATACTGAGTTACTGGATAGGGAAGAGATCGCAATATACGATATCTAACAGTGCAGGGGAGAGTATGTGTGATGAGTAAAAATATACCCAATATTGCACGTTTGCATTATAATCGGCATTTGCGCAAGTCATTACCAAATGGCCAGTGGGTGAGCTTCTTTTTTCAGTTCACCAACCAGGCGATCCGTGGGGAGGAGGATATGGAGGGTAGCCATAACCCTGACCAGATGAGGGAAATCCATGCGGAGGTCCTTCAGGTGGATGGAATCTACCACCACCACCGGCCCTCGCATCATTAAATGGTTCAGGAAGACCAAAAGAATCACCACTCGGCGCAGGGAACATAGACCCCGCAGCAATACCTTGAGGACCAAAACCACTGTCATTATGACCATGACCACCATATGTCGGTCCACCACCACCCGGGAAGCCAGGTGGAGGTCCACTAGGAGTAGGGAATCCATGCACCAATTGGGGTTCATCAGAGCCTGGAAAACCAGGAAACCCAGATCTTCCCGGCGGCTCTGGGGCAGACATGGGAGATGATGGTGATACATACGAAGGTGAATATCCACCATACTGCATCGGAACCGAAGCCTGAGCCAAGGGGTATTCATGGGAAGGTGAATGATAAGAATAAGTTGATTGAATTTGCGGAGGAGATCCGGGAGGAGGCGCAAACGATGATGTCCCATTCCCACCACCCCCGCTCTCTAAATAATACGCTCCTCCCTCCCTCACCCTATCACTACCACCTCCCCCATATTCTGCACGTCCACGATTCATACCAAATCCGGTAGCATTGAAAATCGTTTGAGCACCAGGAACATTCTGAGACGCGTAACCAGCGATCGACTGCTGAAACGAGTGTGCCTGATTGGCAGCAAACGAGCCTTCAGATGCAGGGGCACCTCCTTCACCACCTTCTCTCACATTCTCATGATTCCTAACCGCGTTCTTACTTAGACGGGAAAGAATTGTTTGTTGTTTGTTTCCAAGCTTTTGTAACCATTCATGGACGATTTGAAGCATTGTGCTTTGGATCTTGGAGTTGGAGTTGTGAAAGTCAGGATGAAATCTACGATTTGAGTGGTCAAGAGAGATGAATCACTGTGTGGAAACAGTCAAACGAGTGCACGTACAGGCATTGCAAGATCTCCTCGGTAATGCCATAAACATTTTCGGCTGGGTTATCCCAAGCCTTGACCACGAGTGTAACAGTATGTTGCACGATCGCCTGAGCCAACAGACCCGCAGGTTCATTCAGAATCAAGTTCTACATTATAGGTCAGTTATCTCCAACTAGCGTAATAAAGAATGTACGAACAAAATGATCCTTGCTTAGGAATGAATGTGTGGGGTCAGACTGTAGTCATCATTAATTAATACTTGGATTCGTCAAGATATTCAAGTAGACGCACAGCTCGAGAATCATCGAATACTTCATATTGATCATGGGTATCGATAACTTCACCGGACACAGTCGATAATCCACCAGTCGCACTTTGCAATATCGGTTTAAGGAATGGCTGAAGCATCCTCAGTTTTTCAACCACCAAAAACGAAAAGAACAAATTATACCTCGAGGGTAGTGAGCACAAAAACTTGAAAAAATCAAAATAAATCGGTGTTGCAGAGTAATTGAGTTCAGTTCTAAGAAAAAACTAACCTGAAATTGTATCCATGACCTTCTCAATCAATGGACCCAAACCAGGGATCTTTTGAATCGTCTTCTCGATCTTCTTGACAACTGGATCCGAAATCACGCTTTGAGTATGCTGTCTATTCACGTACAATAAATTTCAAGACATACCAGAGTCCCTAAATGTCAGGACTTGCCACAATACAGAATGGAGTTCTTGCGGGCTCATTTCTTCGGGTCTTTTCCCATCGGCCGAGGTGCCTGCCCTGAGCCTCCCCATATTTTCCATGTCTCTAGAAATCTCATTACTCATTCCACCTGGAACTGAGAGGAATAGATCGCGAAGGAGAGATGCAGGATCCTGGCCAGGGTCATTCAGTGAACCACGGGTTTTGGAACGTGCGGCATCGATTTGGCGATTAAGATCTGTCACAGATGCCTTTTGAGGATGAAATATTCAGATAAGAACTCCTGAACAAGACTAGACAGGCACTGACTTGACTCTACATGATCTGTCGTAAGAGCTCAGCTATACAGATAATGATCGAACTCACCAAGTGATCGGTAGCCTCTGATCTTTGGCATTACACATTCTGATTCTGACGTGATATGTAAAGATACACACCTCCAAGGAGAGAATGAAAAAAATCGTTTGATCCGAAGGTTCCTGGGTCATATTCAACGCAGTCAATCCCTGCAAAGGTAAAGATATATACCAGTTACAATGGGCGATACCCATTTACCGTTAGGTGCCTGCACTTTGACATGATCACCGACGTGGACAAAAATGTCATTATAACCTGCGGAAACGAGGACTAATTCGCAAAAATTGGAGTGAGCAGGAAAGTCTTCAAGGGTGTGCATCTAATTAAACTCAATGATATATACACCCTTATAATACTTGTCAACATACTGCTTGACCAAGAAGCCTGAAAGCTTCGTATTCGTCCTGCTTCTTGCCTTGAGCGCGGTGTTGACGACCTAAGTGAATACATCTTTCAAGGGTCCGCCTGACAAGAGCTTTTGAGGTATCCCATGAACCGTCCTCTGAGAGATGGTTAGATGAAGGCTTGTTGCTCCCTAAACTATACTCACCATTGGCGATATAATTTTTCATCCCGGTGCGAGGGTCAATCTCAAGCTCCCGTGGCTAGGGAAGGTAAGAAGAGTCCTAGTGAGAATCACCTCGACGTACATCAACTGGACCACGAAGATCTGGATGGTAGTTCCTGGCATCTTCGCCATCGCCATAGCCTTTGGGGTTGTCGATGTGCTCTGTCTGTGATGAAATCAGCTATGAGAAACAGTTTAGGTAATGAAACTCACAGGGAGGTAACAGGCCAACCGCTGAGGGGTAACCTCGAATTCGTTGGTAGCATAGCCGTGAGCCTAGCGCAGAGTGATGAGTTAGATTAGTCAAGAGGGACTTTTGGAGACGCACAAGGAAGCCAAGGACCATACAAAGATTGACGATGGTCTGCTGTGGGGGTCAATTGACACAGACAACAAGGAACCGATGACAGACCTGGAGCTGGAGTTTCTTGAGCAGAGCGATGTCGACGGCCTAAGCAACATCATCAGACATGAGTGGCGTAAATGTTGGCTGATTACACACCTGACTGTAATCACGAAGCCAGTTTCTGCAGGAAGATCAGCAGGATGATAAGATAGAGTGAGACCAAACACACCCAAAATAGACACGCTTGACATCGAGCCCAGAAAACTTTGAGCCTTTTCTCAGCATTGCGGTCAGCAGAAAAGAGTTGCCGCTGCGCTTGAGGAGTTCACTCAAAACATCCTCCTGTTGTGCAGAGATCAACAAAATGCTGTAGGAAATGTTTGCAAGCGTACGATGTCACCGTGCCGAAAGGCCTTTCCCTCTATGTAGGAGAAACTGGAGAACAGTCAAAGATAATAGCGAGGCAATGGAGGGCACAGACGAGGGAATGTTGCCTGCGCCAAAAGCATAGACGCCATTGTGGGAGAGACAAAGGGCGAAGACGACGAGCAGGAAGAGAAGGTGGGTGGAGGAGGGCATGCTTTCGGCATCTGCCGGTCTTGCGTAACATAGATTTTTTTTGGGGTACTGTTCTCTCCACGCCTTTTGCTGCCCGTTCTTTTATTTTCCATTTAATTGTTCCCAGCATGTCTTCGTCGACCGCCTCGTCCACCATCCACCAAAATGTCGTGCCCTCGGAGGTTGGCTGGCAGTTTGTGCCCCAGTACTACACCTTTGTCAACAAGCAGCCCAACCGCCTTCACTGCTTCTACACAAAATCCTCCACCTTTGTGCATGGCACCGAGGGCGAGGAATGCAAGCCTTGCTATGGCCAGCACGTGCGTTGTATTACCTTTCTCTCTCTCCGCTGTCCGCCCAGCCTCGTGTTTTGCTCAGTCCTATCCGCAGTCTGCTGACCAATCATCGTCCTCCAGGAAATTCATGAAAAAATCACCTCTATTGGTTTCCAAGACTGCAAGGTTTTCATCCATTCCGTAGATGCACAGGCCTCTGCAAATGGTGGCATCATCATCCAGGTCATTGGTGAGATGTCAAATCGCGGCGAGCCGTGGCGCAAGTTTGTCCAGACTTTTTTCCTCGCTGAGCAGCCCAACGGTTACTTTGTTCTCAACGACATCTTCCGTTTTCTCAAGGAGGAGTCTGTCGAGGCTGACGATGCCAATGCCTTTCCCGAGCCTGCCGTTTCCGTCCCTGAGCCTGAGTCCGCTCCTGTCCCTGAGCCCCCCCAAACAGTGACTCCGGCACGTGAGCCCACTCCCCCTGCCGTCCCCTCCGTCGTCCCTCCTGCCACCGTTCCTTCTCCAGTTCCCTCTTTCACAGCTCCCGCCGAAGAGCCTCTTACCAATGATGTTCCCGAGCCTCTCCCTCAACCTTCAGTCCCTGCCCCTCAGCCCACTCTCCCCGCTCAACCCAATGGCCACACCCCCACCCCAGAGCCTGACAAGTCTGCTCCTCCCACTGTTGCTGAAAAATCGCCAGTTTCACCACCAGGACCTCTACCTGCCCCTACTACTGCTCCTCCTGCACCGGCTCCTGCTGCACCCGCTACTGCTGCACCTCTTGCTCAACCTGCCCCCACTGCACCTCGATCCTGGGCCTCTCTTGCTGCTTCAAACTCCAAAAAATGGGGTTCCGCTGTTGCACAGGAATCGCGGGGTCTCACCGAGACACCAGCTAGTCCGGCTCCAAGTAGTGGCTCTAAAACACCTACCACCGCTGCCCCACCCGCTCCTCGTGGTTCTTCTAACAGGCATGAGCCCGTGACTACCCCCGCTATCTTCATTAAGGTAAGGAATTGTTTCCTCATCATGACCACCCGCGTTACTAACTTTTTGCTCAGGGCGTTACCGATCCTCTCACAGTCCCATCGCTTCGCGCTGCGCTCTCACAATTTGGTCAAGTTCAGCACGTTGAAGTCATAACCAGCAGGGGATGCGCCTTTGCCGAATTCGCCTCCATCGATAGTGCCCGTCAAGCTATCACTGCCAGTCACAATTCTCAGAGTGGTGGCATATTGATCGAAGTTGGTCAAGGCCCTCCTATCAAAGTTTTTATCGAAGCGAGAAAAGAACGCGGCGAAAGACCTCCTCCACGTCCCAGGGGAGGTGCACCTGTGAATGGCGGTGAAGGTGGTGGACGTGGTAGACATCAAGGTGGTGGTGCTTATCGTGGTGGAATGCGTAGGGGTGCTCCTCCTGCTGGCAAGTAGAAATGAAATGACTCTGGCCAATAACTTGCTCGTTGTATGAGTGAGGGGCTTGCAGGGTTATGAGTGAGGGCTATTGTTGGTGGCTTCTGGTTGGGCAGATGGGATGGGAATGCAAGTTGGTGGACTTGGTCGTTAATTATTCCTTTTTTTTCCTTCCATCTCTTTCGGTAGAGCTTGTTGAAATCAGTCAGTCATTACTGGGTGGGACTTGTGGCGTTGAAGGTACAGAGGCGGTTGTCAGTGGCAGGGGCGTGTTATATGGTTAGTGATCATGTTACCCTTTTAGAACGCGGAAGGGAGTGATCTCTCACATGTGGGATGCCGAAAACTCTTTCATCTTTTATTTTATTTTCTTTCGAGTGCGTTTGTATGTCTTCCTATGTTTTATTGCCTCTTTCTTCCTACCTTGGGCGGCAAAACGTCTCTCTTTCTCTTTCTCTTTCTCTTTCCTGTGTTGTTTTTCAGCTGTTGCTCCTTTAATTAGTCTTCTTTCCAAGTCCTTGTTTTGCAACAGTTGACTTCAACATATGTGTCATGTTGAGAGTTTTTGTATCGGTTTCTTTTTTTCACTGATCATGACTTGTTTTGTCTCGTCTTTCTGTTATGCAATTCTCCTTTTCTTTGGCTTCATTCTTCCAATTTCTTAAAGTACTTATGTCCTTCCCATGCCTCATTCATGACTATGTTATCTGTTGCTGTCAATCATATTTCATTCAGTCACATAGCCTTGCAGCGCGGTCACCCCTCCCCCCAAACCAAGAGACCGAAATCAAAAATTGAGATAGATTATATTTCCAATACCTGATATCCCAACAACTTTGAGTCGTGATAAATTTCATGTACGCTCCGTTCAACAACCATATACAATAAATAAGGGAGAGGGAAAGAGAGAGAGGAAATGTATACTATTTAGGCAGAGACAGCCCTTCATCCAACTCGATCAGAGAGGGACAAAGAACAAAGGAAAATTGTCTGTAAGATCCATGACAACGAATAGGAAAGTGCGATGTACAAAATCAAAACACAAGTTCAGTTTGAGGTTATGGATACACCAAGGACGTTCTTGTGGGTTGCATGGTGGCTGAACTACACTCATAGGCTGGACTCGAATGAGATAATTTCCTCGTAGAGAAGCTCTTTCAGTTGTTCACGACTAATATCGTCCTTGTGTACTGATTGTTATAATTCGTGAGCTATCACGAATGGAGATGAATAAACGGTAAACAAACGTACAATCGAAGTCGAAGAATTCGGGATCGAGAGGTGGTGCGACTGGTTCATCCTCAGGATCGTGCTGTGTAAGCCACATAAGAAACGGACGTTGGCATGTAAGACGAACAATGAACGTACATAAGCTTCCAGATAGGGATGAGCCAACGCCTCCTCCACCGTAATTCGCTTTTTCGGATCGAAAGTCTACAATAACAATCGCGCAAGTCAATTTATGGCCAACTTTAAGGACGAACCGCAGTGGCCAAAAATCACTCACCAAAGTTTTAGCCAAAAAGTCCACAGCTAATGAGCTTGCTTTAGGGAATATCTGTGCAAATGACCTCTTCTTGCGGAATGGAAGGGCACGGATATAATCACGCGAACGGCGTGTTGAAATGGCATAGAATTCATCCAACGTTGGCGTACCCAGAACATCCAATATCAGTGTCAATTGATGGTGATAATCGCGTCCTGGGAAGAGCGGCTTGCTGGAAAGCATTTCCGCAAGAATACAGCCGACAGACCACACATCAATGGCCTAAGAGGAAGTATATCGGGTGAGTTTTCATGACAAGAGGTAACATAGATAAAATGACCTTGGTATACTGTTTGAATGTGAGCATGATTTCAGGTGCTCGGTACCACCGGGTAGCAACGTATTCAGTCATAAAACCAGTTTCCGTTCCAGATGGTTCAGCAGTCTTGACAGACCTTGCGAGACCGAAATCGCAGACTTTGAGATCACAGTTGGCATTCAGAAGCAAATTCGAAGGTTTAAGATCACGATGAATGACATCGGCAGAGTGCAGCGCTTTGAGTGCTCGAAGTGTCTGATATATGAAGTATTGGGCATGGTCATCGGACAAGTCCTGTGTTCGAATGACCCGGTGCATGTCAGTTTCCATCAGCTCCTGTATAACTACAGAAGTATGTCTATCAAAGTTATGAAAAGTGCACGAAGAGAATGGAAGCTTACGATAAACTTCGGTAAAGGCCTCTAATGACGGCGGCTTGACGATATCGAGGATGGATATGATCTTGGCAAAAAATAAATGAGATGAAACTCAAGAATTGCGGATTTCGATTTACGTTTTCACTGACACCCGACTCGCTCAAGAATTTCAAAAGTTTGAGCTCCCGTAGCGTCCGGAGACAGAACATAGAGTGTTCGAATGGTGTGATCTTCTTGATGGCGACTTTTCGACCGCTTGGTTGATGGACTGCAGAACAAACGATACCATACGCTCCTTCACCAATGACAGTAGAGACCTTGTATTGGGTTCCTGTGATAGAGGTGAATGAGACCCAGGCCTAGTGGCAACACAATAGTACACACCGACATTGAACCGAACCTTACGAGGTTGGGCAGCGGAGGCAGCGTGACTATGGCCTTTGCTCGGCTGTCGCTGTTGTGGCTGGTGTTGCTGAGCTACGGCAACAGATGAGTCGGGCATTGTAAGAGGTGATGATGATGGTGTAGGGTGAAAGGAAGATGATAGCTCAGAGGAAGAAATAGTGAAGAAATAGACGAGGACAATAAGGGCGATCACAATATTCGCTTTGCCATATTCGGAACGTTATCACTTGTCTTGTTCTCCATTTTCTAATCATATTGCCTAAGCATTTCTATGGCGACGTGTTCTTGTTCTGGTCGTCACGACACCCTCTCTCTCATACACAGTTTCGGTCAAATTCCCTCTCAACCTGGGGTGATCCGAGCCTGTGCCCTTCAACAGGTTTTCCCACGAGAAGCTATAATCACCGATACTCCATCAGACATCACGCTTCAGGTCTGAAACCTCCCTGCCACTCTCATCTGCCAACTTGAACATGCTGTAGTCTAGCATCGTCACTTGATCCGTGATGCAACCATTATGCGCACTCTCTACACACACGTTAGCCACTGAGTCAGTTTACAACAGTATGAATCGTGTCGTATCGTTATGCCGACAGAAAACGGTCGGTATGCTGCAGAACAAGGATCTACTTTCCAAAAAAATAATCAATAAAAGAGTTCATGCACGAAAAAAGCGAAGATGATAGCCTCGATAAGTATCACACGTTTGCAATAGTCTCCTTCTACTGTGTAAGCAACATATGGGTACTGACTAATGAGTGGAAATGTTCATTTGGATTCTGTGACTCTCACTCCAAGAGGTACCAAAATAACAAGACTCCTGAGAAAACTCCTGAGCCAGTGACATCTGAGGTGAGCCTGCTCGTGATAGCCTTACAATCTAGTCACCCATAGTCCTTATGTAGACATTCAATCTTACTAAGGATCAGTAGAGATTAACAGTGTGCTGGAAGCACAGGTCAAAGCCTCCCGTCAAAAGCAACACAGCTGTATCACTTAGCCCAGTAAATATTCTCAATCTTCAGTGGACCTCAATCTCTAAGAGAACACATGGTTGACCAAGAGACACCAGATTTGCCTTGAGATGCAATAACCAGCAGAGTTGCTCGTGTCAAGTCGCGACAGAGACCGACGTTTCCGCGCCATTGGATGAAGCTGCTTTATCATCGAGATCGATGAACCATTCGTTGACTATTCGGATTGTCTCTTGCCACACAAACGCGTTGTTCGCCTCGTTGAACGCCGTCTTCGTGATGGCCCAGTGTCTTTTCCATTCGGCGCCTTCTAGACCGTGTTGGGACCATACATATTGAGAACTTCGCACTGGGGAGGGGTGAGGCATCTCATATCGCAGACTACACACCGCTTCCACATCCTTCAGATAAGTAAACTTGGCGGAAGACATGACGTTGATCGCGTCCACATTCGCAAACCAGTAGGCTAGAATGGCGTCCCAAAATATTGTTGAAGTGAGGCACGAAGTTTGATATTTCTTGTACACTAAGATCGTGTGGTTGTCAGTAGGTGAATCCATAAGAAAAGAATATAAAGATTTATTTATACACAAGAATCGAGCATACATCCGACCGATTTGGAACGGTCCGAATACGAAAGACAAAGCTCAGAAGGGAATGCAAGGGGGTCAAGGCAAGACCTAGTATACAACAGTAAAAAAAAGCACAGAACGGAGAACGGTAAGGACATACGGGAGATAGTATGCCTCCTTGATCCACTTTCTCAAAAGCAATTGGAGAGTCCACGTGAACGCGGCTATCCCCAACAGCTGAACGACGGGTAAATTCGGTCCTGGAAGAACAGTGAGAGTCATTGTGTGTGCGCATGTGTTTTTTTTCTTAGGCATTTGAAATGGAGTTGTCGGAAATGCCACACTCTATCACCACTTGTGCTATTCATTTGTTGGTATGGCAGGCTAACCCACCCTGGTGGAGGACGTCCTCTGAAGGATCTATTAACGATTGTATCGAGATTTTTCAAATGGCGAACTAGTGACCAGCACCAACACAGCCGAACGGGAAGTCCACCGTTAGGTCTACCACCAGAAACTCAGGACAGGAAGTTGATGGCGCCACTTGTAAGTATTAGTGACACCAGACTATGGGTCTGTGTATGACGTGATCACCTCGAACAAGTCCAGTTGATGGTCACCGCGTCTTAACACCTGTTTGCTTGTTGCGGTATATAAATACAGAACTCTCTCTCAGTCGGCCATGTGACAATGATGATCAATTCGAGGTGTTGTATTTTGAGTATAAAATATCAGTCAGCGAGATCTGAACGCAGAACGTCACGTGGTGACAGATGCGGTTAGGTTGGACATTCGAACCTCATCTGACCACTAATGTTGCTTTGATCGAAGGTACAAATTAAGCACACTGTGCAAAAACAATCCAATTCAGCAGCTGTGGAAACCAATTCCACAGTTCTGGATTGTTTTTAACTATGCTAAAAATTTCATATCCGTTTTCTCAATGATATAAGGGCAGGTTATATCCTTGGTGATGTTCAAGGAGGACAAGAATAAGATAACCAAAAATCGTTTGTTCTCATTTTTCAGTCAGGACAACGAGTGCGAAAACTCCAAAGTATTGAAAAAAAAACCAGTTCCTGGGCCACTGTGTTACAAAGAGATGGCAAACAAATTACACTACTCATATACCTATCTAGAACAATAAACAACGAAACAATAAAAATGATTTCATCATGTGCATCGTGCAGGCTCGCATGAGTAGAATCCAACACACTGAACTCAAGATTGAGAGGAACCCTACAAAAATGACCATCAACCTTGTAGATCAATTCGTGGCTGTGTGATCAGTGTGACGTGTCCTGTTCTAGGCTACACGAGCTTTCTTGACCAACCTTCCTCCTTTCTTGTGACCTTTTATCGACAAGAGTGAGTACTATTCCTTGAACGTAATCTTAGACGCACAAACTCATCTTGAATGGTACTGTGAAATCATTACTGTTTCTTCTTCCTGTAGGATTCATGGAGCAGCAGCAAAAAGCACCGTCAGAGATTAAGAATGTTGCCCAATTCCTCCGTAGCGGTAGCTCAGGTCTGAAAGTACGCGTAGGCGCGCTCAATGGCAAACGCTTGGACTATTTCAAAGGTGCAAAGGATCCAGATTTCTGATAAGCAAGGCATACTGAAGTAATATATTTCTGATCGCAGGCAAATCAGCAGTCAAAGCACTTCTATCTCCCTCTTACGCCAAACTGAAAAATGTGCCAAAAGTGACTTCAGAAACAGAGGCACTTGCCATACTTTCCGCCGCAAACGTCTTCGCTTTCTACCTCCGTGTCCAACGTGGTGGCCCCACTGGTTCTTCATCGTCCTCTCCCAAAGCTCTTCAAATTATTCAAGAGCAAACATTTCGCCCAGAGGACTACTATGCCTGGTTTTACGAGGGTTCGCAATGGACTACGTATGCCGGCGGCATCCTGATGGTTGCAGTTATACTCGCTGGTGTTATGTTCCCTCTGTGGCCACCAATTCTGCGTTTGGGTGCTTGGTATATTAGTATAGGGATGCTAGGACTTGTTGGCCTATTCTTCGCAATCGCTGTTGTGCGGTTGATTTTCTACATTATCACTATCGTCGTTGCTAGTCCTGGTATATGGATATTCCCTCAGCTGTTCGCTGATGTTGGGTTTGTGAGTTCTCTTTCCTTTCTCGTTCTATGTCTTTGCCCAACTCGTTCCTGACAGGTTGATTCGTTTATTCCTTTATGGGAATGGGACATCCCTAAGAAAAAGTCAAAGAAGAAGAAGAACGAGAAGGGAGAGAAGGAGAAGGGCAAGAAAAACGGCACGATTACCACAACAATAGAGGATGTTGCCGACAGCTCTGAGGCCTCGCAGCAGCCTGTTCGCGGGGCAAGGATTGAGGAGGTTCCTGACGAAGATGCATGAGCTTGTTGCTTTAGATTGATCTTGTTTACTTTTATCCTAGTTATAGTCGATCATTTTTACCCAAGGGCAGTAGAAGGGTGAAAGAGCTTGCACGTGTCCAGCTTTCTTCCTGCAATGTATCAGTTCCTTACCAAGTATACTAGTCCCAAGTCGGCGTATTTTTCTATCCAGTTTACAGTCGTCTCTGTCTCATGAGTGGTTTGGATAAGATTGATCCATGGATAAGGGCTATGAGAACGCGTAATTAGAACAATCCAACAAAAGATATATCAAAGATTTTCAGAGATCTTCTGAAATAATGTACCAGATGTAATTATTGTGGTGGAGTCAGAATTCACGGTATTGGGACAGATCTACTACAATACACAGGAGTCACATCAGTGATGTATTTTTTAAAATCATCGATTATGAAGCCATACATCACTAGTGACCTATACTGTAAGGGGAACTGAGTAAGAACCTTCAGGAGAGTCTTAGTATATTTGCCTATATACAATTGAACACACCTTCAGGAGTGTCTTAGAGGACAGAAACTCTCCCGAAGGCAACAACTAAGCCAACTTTTTTTGATGCCCCTGACTGATGGTTACTTAATCATCAGATGTACCTGTAGGCGGTGTGAGGTGAATAAAAGGGCCCCTTTACATATACTGCTACATAGTTAGGTAGTTACCTCTGTCAGAATCTTTTATCCTGAAACCTTTCATTTACTCTTGTCTGTTTGCAGAGTAAAACACTCTGAATTGGGCTATTTTAGGCCTGAAAATATTTCTGGCCTCACAGCACAGCAGCTTATAACATTCAGAGATCTGTTGAAGATCATTGTGAGTCATTTTGTGTCCATCAGAGGCTGTTACAACTAATTTCAAGTCTGTCAGTCTCATTGTCATAACTGGCTATTGTCAACTATTCCTCTAGTAGCCACTCTTTATCACTTGAGGGGTCATAGTGAATGTAATCCCACTCCATATATATAACATTCAAAGGGGAACACTCTCTTGCACTCCAAAGGTGGAGCCTGGCTGAAATTTGTTGGCCACTCCAACTCACTGTGTGCATACTTCACAAGGCTTATCATAAACCACACACCTGTCATCTAACATACCTCTTACCTCTCACATCATTTCCATCATACTACATTATTTCTCTGTATATGAGGAATTGTCATAACTACTACCTGCCATTTACTAGGTGAGTCAGCTGGTGCTCCATTATGCAATGCTCACCGACACTATTTGAAACATGAGATCACATCATACACAACCGCAAGTACTGCAACAGGTCATATGATGTCCTTGGAAACTTACTTGAAGACGTCATGTACTTCCTCGATCTCAACCCAAGTGCCTTCTGCTTTCAAGACAACATAACTTGAGTCTTACTGCCATGTTGCAGTCTCACCAAATAGTGTCCCTCTCTCTCTTTTCCATTTTGTTTTTGTGTTTTGGTTTCCCCATTGTGTATTTGTGCTATCACGGTCTACCTACGAGATTGATGGGTTCAAAAAAAGGCATGCATTAGCAATATTGATCCACGCGGACTACATGCGGACTACATTGATGAATGATACCGCTAACATGTCTATGAAAATAATACAACGATTAACTTCCCGATACTCTCCTAGTTAAAATCTATTGACCATTTGCCACCGTAAGACTACTCAAACAAATTCTGAAATTTCCCAAATGGCATAGCTAAAGTCATTTCCTGTAGACATTTGTTATAGACTGTCGTTAACACTTGTCGTAGGTGTCATATATAGACGAAAAACACGTCGAGGATCTGATAGATGCAGAATGGCTATGCCGGCTCCGCTGGTTCCTTTTCATTTGTAGCTTGGGGAATAACGCTAGGTTTTTTCACAGAAGCCGATGTAAGCGTATTTCTTGCACGCATTTGCTCACCCCTGTAGTATAACCAGACCGGGAATGGGCAACCAATCACAATCGCAAATCCAGCCAACAACTATGAGACAGTAAAAACCTCCAACATTGCCCCAATGAATGAGAGAAACGTACAGAGTTTCCGCCACCTTGGCCCAGTGCCCGATACATCTGAGCACCAAATAACGGGAAAGCAAATCCGAGTAAGGATCTGAACAGCTGATCACGAAATCAAAGTTGCCGTCAACCAACAGACCTCAATCTCGAAAGTCAAGACGTACAGCGGCAGCTGCAAGGGCACTCGCGGCATACGAAAATGTATCAACCAAGTAAAGTTGAATGGGCAAGCTACAACAACATTGAAAAGAAGAACCGTGTTCGTAAGTATCTCGACCGTGCAGCCATCGATAGATTTGCTTACAAAGTCGCCATCATCCCTGAAATAAGAATAAATCGTATTTTCATCCAAGATAAAGCAGAAATGAGACTCACCGAAACCAAATATACCTGTTCCGATAATCGGCATGATCCAGTGGAGTTTTGCTTGTGCAGACCAACCATACCAACTGGGCGCAAGCATGAGTCTCTCGCATCTCGAGTCACGGAAGACAGCTTACAATAAACCAATGGGTATAAAGAGTGAACCAAGGAAGAGTGCGGGTACCCGCATTTCTGGCTTGCCAACTCCGCCGTTCTTTTTCGAGAGTTATTCAGAGGTATTGATAAGGTGTCGATATCAAACGGCCAGGAGATCTACGTACGTAATTGTAATTTTGATCCGCAAATCTAGCGCAACAGCCCGTGGAAACGAAGAAACCAACCCCAAGGCCAATGTAGGCCAATCCTCCAATTCCGGTATTGAATCCGTAAGTTTCGGAGAAAAGGTCGGTGAAGGTTGTGAACATAAGGTAGTAAATACCATACTGGCTTCGAAATTGTCAGGCACATTCCTGATGTTTCATTCGAACGCTTACAGCGCCATGTACAAGCTGAGCATGAAACAAATTGCGCTCCTGAAAAGGAGAATAGTTGGTCTCTTGAAATTGATCCAGAGATAACCTAGAAGGTCCCCATGAGATTGTTGAAGCTGCGACATTGCCTTCTCTGGATCTGCTGAACGAGCAGCTAATCGCATACGAAGAACAGGTGCATATGTTTCTTTTAACAATGGGATACCGATCAATGAAGCAAAACCGCAGATACCTAGATGTCCGAACATTAATCCCATGGATCACAGGATGAAGAATAGCATACATGAAAAGATAATAAAAACCCATTTAATTCCTAAATTTTGTGCAATAAAGCCACCGGCGATTGGTCCGACAACAGGGCCTTTGTATCTGGGTCAACAAACCAAAAAGTTCAAATATATCGTCCGGAATACCTACCAACCAAAGGTCCCAAAGAAAACATCGCCATTGCGGAGGCACGATCACGCTCAGAGAATAAATCACTGACTGCACCACCTCCGATGGCAATCGGCGCACTTCCAGATAACCCAGCTATAAAAGAGTGTAAGGCATCTCGGTCACAATGTTTTAAAGCAGATTGCATACCAAGGAAACGCAAGGCAATAAGCGACCCGGCATTGGGAGCAAAAGCACATCCCAGACTGAATGCCACAGTAAATATGTTCGCAATGTTAAATACCTTTTTTTCGGTAATAGTAAGTAAAGACACACTGATCATAGATAATCACCTACCCAAGTCCGTCCATACATCTCGGATAGAGGAGCAAATAGGAGAGGCTAAACCAGATGCATCATAATAAATCTTGACTCGTTTCCAGTTGAAACTATGATTTACCCCAAAAGCAAAAGTAACCAAGTATATCGAAAGGGTTAATGCGATCACTGTCGGATTGGTGATGTTGTATTTGGCGGCAACCTCCGGTAGACCAGGGGCCATCATGGAACTCGCCAAAGGAGGACAAAAACTATACAGAGAAACCTTACAAGGTCCTGAGTCAGACATACAACCATCTCTGAGATATAACCCAACTTACTACTCCTACCGCTGTCCATTTCGCGGAAAAAGACCAGTTCCTGGCGTTGGTTGGATCGACTTCCCATGCTTCCTCCGAATCGTCAGCCACCTTTCTTGTTTTCTCTTCTAAGAGGCTGGGTTCGATTTGGCTAGGTGGTGACCGTACAGGTTGATGTCGAGGAACTGTGATGTTACATTCGGTGTAGTGTACATGAGTGTCTGAGGATGCGGAGACAGTGGTATCCGGCCGAGAATGGTCCATGAACCTAGGGAAATCCAAGGTAAGGGGGAGGGAGGGCAAAGCCGCGTGAAAGCAACGATGGTAATTTTTTCTTTTATACCCTCACGTCACCAGAAATTACAAGATTCCGCTCGGGCCGACAGGAATAGCTTGTGTACCTGGTACACGTTTCCAAGCCCATTGAGTTCCGGTCAGATATTGATGACTGAGTCAGTACAACTCTCGTCAAGCGTACATTCCGTCCGATGTTGCTCGGCTTCCTTTTCGGGAGTATATCGACCAGTAATCAGACAACGGGAACTCAACTACCTTTACACGTCTTGACGTCTTTGCATTGTATCCCTTGGCCCTCAGAATTTTGGTCTTTGAATCGCCACATCGTTTATCTTTGCAGAATGACAGCCACACCGAAGTGATCAGGAATCCTACGCTGTGACTTCATTAGTCCAGCCGATCGGGGTCCACCTGACTTTTGATCACCAAGACTTCATTTTGTATATTTTTACCAGCCACTATTGATTTATATTTCACTTGGATATGGCAGGTAAACTAGTGGATGGCATCTACTATGGCATCTACTTCGTCCTCCTGATTAGATGTCGTTCAAAAGTCCACAGGAAATGACGTTATACACGACATAAATCCAAACTCTTTACCTTCGCATTCGGAATCTTATCGGACATAATAAACCCTCCCCCCAAAGTGGGATATATGACGAACTGAAATTAATGAAGTATTACCTTCTTGCCGGTGTTTCCTCGGACTCCGATTTTATCAAAAGGAACTGGTTATTCATCAAGTCAAGGCTCATAAACTAGAATCTAGGATTGATTACGGTTAGAAGGTCTCATTGGGCCACCCAAGGTCCTTGTGACACTTGATGTGATAGTAATTCTGTGATCCATGGTAGGAAAAAAACAGACTGACACACTATGTCTTATTATTATTGCTGCCGTTTCACCCGTTTTTTCCAGAGAACTTATTCTTATTGACAGTACATTGTCTCATTTACTTTCCCACTAAGGGGCCTATCACTCGTATGGTGTTCATCTCCACTGGTGCCCGAGCAAAGTCTCTGAGTCACAATGTCCATCATTGACGATATAAATAGACCGATCGATAATCTTCCCCCCAAAGACTTGGTTGGGGATTGTAAGAATTCAAAAGAACCACATTTGTAAATCAACATGTGCCTCCATTCTACTTACGTTCTTTTTGGTCGTTGATTCGTAAGGCTTCATGGGAGCGAACCCAAAAATGGAAACGAATCAAGACAAGTTACCTCCCTCACGCCAACGGTACCCAAAAAAAAGACCACATCAGATTCTTGAGTCGGGCTTAACTCAAGGTAGTTTAGTTGTGTGAAATCTTCATAACGTCTTGTTAGCTTGGCCGATGACACCCCAATTTCTCATGGTGAACAAGCTATACACACGCACGCACACACGTTGAAAGATGTCAAAGAAATTAATGAGTCTATCACCAATAAGTACACGAGACCAACTGGATGTCCCAACCGTCGTCAATGATGTACAAGAATTCGCAGAACCTCTATCTAAAAAATCTTTTGAAATACCCAAAGAGAGAGGGAGGAGGAGGCAACATAGCACTTGTGAAAAAAAAAACCGGTCCCGCGTTAAGAATGTTGTTGCCCCTCTCTCTTATCAGTAGTCTCCCGGCCCGGCAATCGCCACATCAAAAAAAAAGTAGATTCAAAACCAGATTCACGTCGTGTTCACAAAATCGAACCAGCGAGCACGCAAAATCAAGCTCTTCTCTGAGTTTATACAAACGAACGCGCAAAGTCCATCGAGGTGAAAGCAAAATTCCGCGCGGATCACCGCATTCATCAACGTTGTGCTCTCTCTCTCTCCCTCACACACACACATGGTGTTGCCGCTATTCGCTTAAAGCCTTCATTCGAAAGAAACGAACCTGTTGAATAGGAGGAAGAGGAGGAGAGGAGGAGATTGTGCTGCTGCGGCTGCAAGTCGGCATCGTTTATAACGGGGATCATAAGACTCATCCATGGTCAAGTGTACGAATGATTCTTGACTCAGGGACTCCGTTAGTTTTCACATCGAACCGAGTAAAAACAAAACAATAAGAAACAAACATAATCAGACAATCATGTAAGAACACCATCAAGATGCTTCCTTCCCAAAGAAAAGAAAAGAAAAGAGACACTCCAGAGACACGAGGACAAGGGGGACATAAAATTGTAAATTGAGATCAAGAGCATGTGCTGGCTAGGACAGGTTCTCTAAACCCCAGGGATTGACATAAATCCATTAAAGACTATGACTTGGAGCCTCCCATCCCCTCTTCCTTCTCCCCAAGAGATTATCTAAATAATAAGTACTTCGCCCTGTCCTTGATATAAAGAAAAGAGAGAAGAAAAAAAATGAATCCATCATCATCATCATTACCTCCACTAAAACACAACCTTTTTTTTTTGCACTATCTCCACCACCACCAAAAGCAAAAAATAATAATAATCAAATCTATGTCGTATTGACCTTTTCCTTCAACGACGAAACAAACTGCTGATAACTCGGCAACACATCCACCCGATCCTGAATAAGCGCACTAAGCGCCCAAAGCCTCAACGGCGGCTCCCCATCCTCCTTCACAACATACAAATGAGGATAATACACCCCACGTCGCATCTCACGAATCTTTTGAACAACCGCATTCACACGTCGAGAAAAATCGTTTTCAAGTATCGGCAACGTTGTCTTTATGAAATCAATGAATTTAGTGAGGCGTTCACTCAAAATAAAAAATCCAAAACCAACCTTGCCACCCGATAAATTCTCATAACTCGCAAGACCAAAAACATCCATGACAAGTTGAGGCACAGCATCACGTCCAACCCAAAGAAAGACAGTCTGTCCATCCTCAATCAAAAAAAGGCCATGGCGCTCAAATCGCTCCGAAGTCAAGGGAAGTGCAGGGGGAAGTGTAATTCCATGTTCACCAATCGTACCAGCCTAACATAGAAAAAAAAGTCTGCGCGTCAGTTTCGACAGATCAGAAGAAGACAACCTGAATCGGGAAAAAGTAAACAACATCCTAACCTCAGCAGGCATATTGTGCAAAGAATAAAACGTCGGATAAATATACGGAATCAGCGATTGCGAAGGTAACGTCGTCAGCAACGCCTGTGCATACGCACGGATATCCGGCGGAATCTGTGCACTCTGGCGAATACCAACCTATAAAGAGGGAAACAGAACACACAGTCAGCAACCTCAGTCACGAGACGACTTGCGGACAACAAAAACTCACATTCTTCAGCAGCGCAAGTACTAGAACCGGCAACATCTTCATATTTTCAGAGATTGCCAACTGCGCACTTGCTCCCGCGCCTCCTGCCGTCATACTCGTCCTATACGCGATAAGTATATCTACAAGCCTCTGATATACAAAATCTCTCGCATCCTCCAACTTATGAGTCAAACTCCTCTCAACAGCCTTGTTCGCCAACAGCGTCGTAATCGCAATTTGATCAGCAGACGCAAACACTTCAGACAAGTTGGTAGTAGTAGGCAAAGCGAGGGTAACAACACGTATACGTCGTTCACCATAGCATGTGGTGTGTAGAACGGCGGTTTGGAATACAACAAAGGGTGTAGTAATGGCTTCTTCGATTTGAATCTCAATGGCGTAGGACTGGTCTTGGGGAACGGCTGGCATGGCGAGGAGATCGGTAGAGCGGACGAAAAAGTTGCCATGGAAGGACGACATGCGTAAACCTTTTCCGGATTCAAGTCAGACAAGGTATTTGTGATGTGCATAAAACTCATCCTCACCGCGTGATGCACGAACACGCATGACGGCTTCGAGCATAATAGGCATAGCCAGAACATCACCAAATTCACGAGCAAACTTGAGTGCGTCCTCTGGCCTGGCAGCATTGAATGCAGGATAGTAGTATGTCTGACCAGAGGTATAGTGTGGCAAGCAAGCTACACAACATTGCATCAATACATTTCATAGATTGGAGAAGATATGATATACCAAGGCTGGCGACATCTTGGTAGCTCTGGCTGAATAGGAACATATCAACAGAGACTTGAGATCTTGAACAGTCAATGGCAAAAGTCTTGTAGAACGGCGATGCGGCCTGAAGGAGACTCGACTCCTAATGAATCAGGCGATGAGAACCTCTTACGCATCCTATTATTTTGTGGCTGACCTTGGCAGTGCCGAGTAGTTTTGGGTCCTCCCTGTTCTTCAAAGCACCTGCACCGATACTGGGAAGAGAAGCGGAAAGAACAATAATTTTTCCACCAATCGGGGACTATAAGAATGGCTTGGTCAATACTCACCATTCTTTTTAGGACTTGAACTCACCATTAGCTTGAAACCAGCCTGAAGAGCAGGTCCCATTGCGCTCCCGATGATATTGTTCTCCTGGAACATATCATTGATTCTACCTAACAAAGTTTCCAACGACGAACGTGACTCTGCAAGGTTCACAAGCAAATCGGTGGGTTTGGGCAAAAAGATATCATCAATATCTGAGACAACAAGCATAGAGGATTCTGAGCCAGACTGATGGCATAAAAATGTGTCAAAACTGTCAAGTTTTACGGTTAGGTACTGAGTGACTCACGGGTATAGAGAAGAAATAAAGTGATGTGTCGTAGCAGATGATAGCGATTTTGGTACGTTGGTCTTCATCAGGGAGACGGTCCAAGTTCTCGAGGATGGTGCGAGTGGCTGTGGCGACCATACCTGCGTACAAGGTCAACACTGATTCTGATCTTTTGACAAGGTACTAACCAGACTGTACGGCAGCATGACTCACGTCTATTAAAAACACATAGACAGCGGGTTGAGGGGGGCGAACCATGTACTCGGTAGGAGCAACAAACTCGACAACAGAATGATTGAGCTCAGCACGAGCCCACCTATCACCGGGCTGGTTCTTCGCTTGATCCCAATCAAACAATTGCGGAACCTCATTCGACATATTACACATGCAACACCGCCATCTGACACAGCCCAACGTCAACAATACATCTTTGCAAAATGCTGACTCTCGATAAAGAATTCTCACCGATTCCCTCCATCAATGAACTGCACATATGGATTGATATAGGTCCTACACCTCCTACACCTTGCGATAACCGTATCCGTCACAACGGGCACCGATTCATCACCATCCTTCAATGACCTATATGGTGTCAAAACTAACGCCAAAGGAATTTTTGCCTTATTCAATAATGAGGATGTAGTTGGGATTGCATTCAGAGTACATCGTTGGTAGGAAGGATCGGCATTCGCCAAAGGAGATGGTGAGATCGACGAATTGGGTGGTAGTCTAATCTCAGGCGGAGGCCGGTGCAACTCTCTCGGTTCAGGAGGGGATGTCAACAAATTCGTAGTATATAGCTGGAACTGTTTTTGTCCTCCTGCAGCTAGACCCATCTGCCCGAATTGAGCGGCGAGAGCATCAACACCTGGTTGAGTGTATTGCGGTTGTTGCGTAGGAGCATGGGCGCCGTATCCAGCAGCAGCAGCAGGGTCAGCTCCATAAACGACGCCAGGTTGGTCAGGCTGTTGAGCGTAGTAGGAAGGCTGAGTTTGGAGGCTCTGGAACTGATTCTCGGCTACAAGGCCTGGAGTGAAGAGCTGGGCACCTGCAGGTTGAGGTTGAACTCCAGCTGCACCATAGCCAGAATCTGGTGCTGCTTCTGCAACGCCATAGTAGGCCTGAGTCTGGCCAGCAGCATACTGGCGTTTTTTTGGATTGTGGTGGGTAGACTGCGTAGGGGGAACTTGCAAATCCTGAAGTTGGGCAGGGGGTTCCCATTGGGTATGGCCAGACGCGGTCTCTGAGTGATTCTGGCGCCTTAGAAGTTAAAACCGGCCACGAGACGAGAACTGACCAATAAAGAGGTATCGTTGGTGCTCTTGATTCCTGTGATAAAGTGTTAGAAAGAATTTGAAGCCGATTCGGGAGAGAACATGCCACTCTGCAGCCCAACCTGGGGGCAGTTGCTGCGCTGGAGGCGAGGACATGATTGGCAGAGAAAAAGATTATAGGTAATATTAAGTCCCTATCGCCACGTCCCCTGACAACACTTGCAAATACATTGTATCACGTGGTCAATTTATCTACAATTTAATCCTGTGTAGATACTCTAGCTAACGGACGTTGACGGGTGTCCACCTTTCAGTTTGTCGCGCTCAAGTCGTTTGAGCAGTACCCCGGTGCAGCTCTCGAGCGACCGTGCTTCTTCGTCAGTAGCATCTGCACATCCACCCCACCTGATCTTCAGATTCTCGTCGACCAAGAAGACATAACCGACTCGTGAGTTGGTCATCCCAAGAGCATCACGGACATACTCCATGTTTTGTGTTGACACCAGATACGTCGATTGTAGGTCGTGCGGTATCACCCTGCGGAGTGAGGTAAGGAACATAGTGACCAGGAAGGACTTGAGGATATTCTCCTGGAGGTTGACTTGGACATATTGGTAGAGTGGATGTGAAGCATACCGCGCATGTGCGGGGTCGACAAAGCCTTTGGCATTGATCTTGTCTTTGAATGAGCTGTGACCAAACCAGGATAGACTCTGGATCTTGCCTCAGATACTCTTGTGCTAAGCATGGCGAGTATGGTGATCTTTCCAAAACATATTTCGGTTGAATTCTTGGTGGCACGGGTGTCAAGGCTCTTGCCTGAGATATTGGGCAGGTAGAGGGCTTTCTGCATCCAGTATCACTTCTGGTGGTCAGGCGTGGGCTGAAGCAACTCACATCCTCACGGATGAGCACTTTGGGTGCTAGCCAGGTCTTGCCACCGTGTTTGCGAGTCATGTTGAGATCATGAAAATAGCCGACGCTGGCCTCTTTGATTCTAGCAATGGTGTCAATTATATATTGTAGCAGCAGAGCTATCGCAACAGACAGGTGTCTCCGCTGAGCCATGCGAGTGTCGAGATCCATGAGACTCTTCAGATTGGTGATGGTATTCCTGGTGAGTGTTGTGGGCCGCTCTCTGACCCCGAGGGGCCGGTTCAGGGGTGGGAGGGCATCCTTTGGGGGTGGATGGGGAGCACTGGCAGTGTCCGGCACCGAGCTGGAGAGATGGGAGGAAGAGGCGAAGGAGCGTCTGGAGAGAGAACGCACGGGCCAGGCAAACAAGGACATCTTTTGTTTAATGCAAGTCGCGAAAATACGTATCACTCCGCGCCTGTCACGTGATGGATTTGGTAAACCCATAAATGGACGCGCTTACTCCCTCACGCCTCTCTTCTCAACCATCACCTCTCTCTATAGTATATCAACATGGTGCGCATTTTCTCGTATCTTCTTTGCATCTGTTTTGACCTGTCTTTTTCCTAGTCTGGCAAAGGTGAGCACTCCCGATTTCTCGGCTGTCCAAGATTCTGAACAGGCCCACAGGAAAGTCCGGAAAAGCATCGTCTGGCGGCAAGGCTGGTGGCGAAAGCAAGTCCCAGTCTCGTTCTGCAAAGGCTGGTCTCCAGTTCCCTGTCGGTCGTGTTCACCGTCTCCTGAAAAGAGGCAATTATGCGCAGCGTGTTGGTGCTGGCGCGCCAGGTGCGGATGGGGATATGTTGCCTGCTGGACCGTGTCTGATGCCAATTTTCCAGTTTATCTGGCTGCTGTACTTGAATACCTGGCTGCCGAGATTCTTGAACTTGCAGGTAATGCAGCGCGTGATAACAAGAAGCAGCGTATTGTGCCCCGCCATCTCCAGCTTGCGATCCGAAACGATGAAGAGTGTGTACTGTCTCGCTGACATCCGATGTGTTGCTGACGCTGTGACCAGATTGAACAAGCTGCTGGGCGATGTGGTTATTTCCCAGGGTGGCGTTGTGCCCTATATCTCGCCGGAATTGCTGCCGGGCAAGTCAGGCAAGGGTAAGAAGGAGGGAGAGGCATAGAGCTGTGTGGATTCGGCTGTCTATTCGCTTTGTGGTTGTACTTGATGTATTTCTACTTGTACCCGATTCTATATCCTATAATCAGTTCTCTCACGTGTGACATCCTTGTTTTTGTCAGACATGGCCTGGTTCAGTCCACCCGACCGTCGCGAAATAACTTTGCTTCTCTTTTGTCTCGTCGTATATCTGCTTGCCTATAATATAGAAATCTCCTTGCAGCTGATCGGTGTTGACTCGGTCGCCACCAGCGGCGCTCTCTTCAGTCGCATAGGCCTTGGAAAGACCAGAGCCCTTGCCCGCGACGGCCGCAAACCCAACGGCTGGCAGGATGCACTCGAGCTCCAGATCTTCGGAGACTGGATCTGGGACCAAGGCCATATAGCAGGAGATAGCGACCAACAGGCTCAAAAAATCGGCACAGATCCCCAGTATGGTGCGGCGTGGGCTTCCAAGGCCCAAGTCCGTCAAACGGCAGACGACGTCCTGGGCGACCTGTCCGTTAATCAAGCTCTGCAACAGTGGCCCGACGGTCCTCCACAAACCAAGGTCTTGAAGCATGTTCCTGGTACGTGCTTACTTGCTGCTGCTCTGCTCAACACGGGCGGCTCAACACCCTGGTGTGCGTTAGGATATACTATACTGGATAACGTGTTCATCTATCGTGCTGGCATTTACATCGTCAGAGACGACATGAAGGACTTTCCTCCCATATCGGATATCGCTTCCTCCTCGGGTCCTGGATTCGCTCAGTGGACTCTGCTTACCAGGACGCAGGCTAAGGATTTGTTTGGAGACTTTGGTGGCGTGTATGTAGACCGTTCGCTGTAAATTGTCTTTTATTGACTGGCCATGATCCAACAGAATTCGAGATGTCTCCTGGCTTGCGTGTGATATAACGCCTCGTAAGCTCCATACTTTTCTGTTATACATCAACTCTCCTATATCTTTTTTTGACAGACAACTCGACGCTCATCGCACTCTGGCGTACATATACCTCTCTCTCCTCCTCGGCTAGCTCCCCTCTCCTCCCACCACGCCGCCTCATTCTCCCGCATACTCCCTTCTTCACTGACTCTGATCCCGCCCTTGAACAAGATACTCTCCGCCGTCGACGCGCTGACACTGGTTTTCATCCGTATCTTCTCAAAGCTGCTTTTCCCCAGCTCAGTGTGATGTATTTTCAAGATCTCGAAGATTATGAAAAGATGAGCGTCCCGTATGTTCTTGAGAGAGTGGTGGTTGCGGACAGGAAGGCTGCTGCGATGTCACTTGAGAGGAATGGTGATGATGATGGTGATGGTGAGGTCGGGCCAGAATTTTTGACAGCCTTCGAATTGGGAGGAACACGAGAAGAAGAGGGAGTGGACGAGGGAGAATGGTGGGAGCCTATACACCGGAACATGTTGGAATTCTTGGATTTGGATCAGGAGGAGAAGAAGAAGAAACCGGTCGTGACCTATATCGTGAGTCAGGACATGGAACGAGGATCGAAATTGAAAGCAGAGGATCATGCGAGGTTGGTTAGTTTGTTGCAGAAGATGGAGAGGAAGTTGGGTTGTCAAGTGAATATCATTAATGAAGATACGAGGAGGACTAGTTGGATTGAGAGGATGGAAGCGATTGTGAGGTCGACCGTGAGTAGTGCTTTTTTCTTGCTATTCTCAGCTCTAGTCATGGTATTGGCATTTCATAACAGGTGGTTATCGGTGTTCATGGAGATCATCTTTTGGATTTCGTGTTTATGAAGCGTGGACGGCGTTCGACGTTGATTGAGATGTATCCTGAGAAAAGGTTTGTCCGTGATCGCGCTGTTGTCGTTGAGTCTCTCGGACAACACTATATTGCTTGGTCTGGTTCACGGTGAGTCTTTTTTTTTCTTCCTCTCAAATCTTTTTTTTTACGATTTCTGCCCTTCCATTTATAGACAGTATGCGATTGGACGTTTACCAAAGGCATCGAGGCCCCGAGAGAATGAAGAAGCGACAATTGATCCGGATGCGTTGGTCAATAGTATACAGCAGATCATCTCGAGAACGACGTGAAAACACAAGATGCGATAGATTTTTTTCTCTCTCCATTCATCAAAAGACGTAGGACTTTTTTTTTCCCCTGGACTTTTTATCATGATTTGTAGAGTGAGCAAATCGTCCCGTTCTTCTCTTTTTTTGATACTTCAATTTTGTCGGACTTCGTATACGTCAATATCCATATAATAATAATACATTAATGAACAACACTATTATGTGTACCAATGTCTCACATTACCCAGAATCATTTCAACTCCAAAATGAGGATTTCCTTTTGTTGTGGTGACAAGAGTTTGAGAACACCTACATACGGTCTTTGCCATAACATTCGACATTGGGGTGACCGATTTATCTATGGCAGACTGTAAGAGACTAACTAGAGGCTTCCACCGTTGAAATGTGATGATGATGTGCGGGTTCAGGCATAGAGAGCAGCTTTATTCTTGGAGCGCTCCATCGCTGGTGTAGTTCCAATGTCAACCAAGCGGTCCAGTAACGTGAAACAGGAGGGAGCGCACGATTATAATGAAGGAGTTTCTCGATGAGGTCGACATGAGTGAGTACCATGCGGCGACAGCAGTATCGTTTGAGCTGGAGGCTATCAAGCGCATCACTGGAAGCAAAAGGCAATGAGTTTTTTTTCCACTCCTCTGAGGCTTGACGTTATGAAGAAGGAAAGGGACAAACGGACCCCTCGTTCATATCTTGAGACAAGAGATCGAGGTAGTCATTCCATTTATCTCCAATGACCTTGCCACATGTGAAACACCGCACTGGGATTATCTATGTGGGTGTAATGAATGTGTCGGCCTTAGAGGGATGATATTGTCATACCATTTCTGCGTCGAGTGGTGGTGGTTTGTGTATGAGAGAGGGAGAACAGGTACAAACACGGCCACGATGTCAGGAGCCGACAGCACGCTCTCGCCGCGCAACAGACGCAGACCACCGACTCGTCTGGTGTCCCTTGGTAAAAGTAGCCAGCGGCTGCCAGGCCCATCGTCTGGCGTGAGCAACCGTCGAGCCTCCGTCTCGGGACTGACTGCTGCTCCAAAAGCCCAGCGCACGTCCAAGACAACGCAAAAGCTTGTGGTCCTACCTTCTGCTCCTCAAACGCGACCTCTTGCACTGACTGATGAAGAAGACTTGACGTTGGGCGTCGAGGCAGATGGAGGGGTGCGAGAATACAAAAGCGAGGCTGAGAGGATGACGAAAGAGCAGAGAAAACAGGCTGGGTTCCAAAGGCTGACGGTGTATTGTGTTGCAGAGTCTTTTCAGATGAAATGGCTGGTTCCGTTTCTGAAGAGGGAACACAACGTTGCTCCCAGGATTTTCGATGAAGCGCTGTACGCTGTATGTTTCTATGACCTCTTTCTCTCTGTTGCAACTATATCCTGTCATACAGATGTATCATCTCCCCCTTCTTCCGGGCTACGGTCCAAACGCAAACATCCGTTCCTCGGTGCCTGCTCCTGTCACTCAAGGCGCTTCGTACCGGACAGCACTCTCAGAAGCAGAAGAAGATGGCTACCAAGGAACTTATTTCCCCCAACCAATACACAGATCCTCTGTCGACATGGGGGATGGCTTCATCTCCTCTATCTCTCCTGTTCTTACGCGCAACAACCTGGCTGCTGCTGTATCCCCTCCCTCAGAGAGTGGTCCATCTAGTTTTGCGTCCGATGCACCGGCCAAGAGACCGAGTCCCGCCCATCTTTCTGACTCAGAACCTTGGACCGACAATGAACTCCAACCAGAATCTGCTCATCGGTGGCGTACAGAACAGAAGAATAACCTACCTCCAGTCACTCCGCCGCCACTACCAGACCCACCAACGTCCACACAACCAGCCGAAGATGACATCATCGAGGCAGTGTTCTTTGAATATGGCGTCGTGGTTTTCTTTGGTTTGACTGAGGGTCAAGAAAGGGATATCCTTGAAGATATAGAGAACGCTGGGATTATGAAGCGAAAGATCTATGAAGACGATTGGGAGGTTGAAGAATGCCATTTCACGGTACGAGCGTTTCTCTCTGCTTCAAGATTTGTTTTGTATTCTTATGTTTTTGGCCTGGCTCACAGCATGACCCGCACATTTCATATCCACGGATCTACAACGATTTTTTCAGTACGTGTTTGCGCCCACCCTTTTCCCTCTTTGTATCATGTCCCTTTCTAACTTTTGTTGAATTCTGAAAAATAGCTCTGAAATCCCGCTCACATCTTCTCAAACTCTCTATCGCCCATGCGCTCGCCCAGTCAACTCTCCTCGCCCATTACGAAACCCTTGCCCAACGTGTTCTCTCCTCGCCTCAAACGTTATCTATCCCCCGTCAATTAGCATCTTCTGGCTCACTTCAGCTGCGTCGACATGAGGCTCTTAAATTGACAGGAAAACTCTTCAAATTGAGGAGAGATGTCAATTTGGTATCGAACGTACTGGATGTTCCAGAGTTGTTTTGGACGGAGGTGAGTTTGGGAGACTTGTATCATGCTGTTAGGGAGTATATGGAGATTGGTGGGAGGGTGCAGAGTTTGAATGAGAAACTGGGTGTAGCCAGTGATTTTGTGAGTCTTGAGACGTTTCTCCCTCCTTGTCACTGATTTCAGTCTTTTCTCAAAAAAGCTGGATGCGATACATGATCACTTGAATAATTCAGCTATGGAGCGGATAACTTGGATTGTCATTTGGTGCGGTTTTTTTGGTCTATCTTTTTTTTTTGCATACTTACCCCTCACACGCGCTCGTTTGCTCCTGTAGGCTGATCGTCGTAGCTATTCTAGTTGAACTGGTATGTGTTCCCGTCTTTCTCTTTTGTTTGGCGTTTTTAACTTTTTCCCGTCGGATAAAGGGGGAAGTGATAGCACGTCTCATAGTTCATGCTACACTTGAAAACGGCAGTAGTTCAAAGAAGGGTTTCGTGAGCTTTTTGCAACTGTGGCGACTCAGTCGAATGTGAAGACAGAGGGGAGGAGGGACCCATGTTAGCAAATTTTAGAGAAGTTGGTGGCCGAATAAGTGAGTTTTCATGACCCCCCTTACTCGACTTTGTTTGTACGTCGTTTTTCGCTAGGGATTTTGAGAATTGTGTTCTTGATCTGGATATGTCACTTGAAAAATTGTATTCCCATATATTGTATGATATCTCCATTATTCAAGTAATAGCGACTCCAATGAATCCGCAAATTCATGAGGTCACCAAGTCCACGGCAAGCAGAAACGGACGACGGGAAACTAGTTGAATGAGATTCTGATAATCAAGTGTCGAATTAGTTGAATGTATGAGATGGTTTCGTGTGGAGACCAGTTTGGGTCTTCATAGTGACGTAGATTCACCTTTGTAGACGCGTTCACTTTCCTTTCTAAAATCAGAAGAACGCGCTCTGCCAGGTGACGTTCATTACGGTCATTGTCAATGACAATTCTACATTCAAACGACGCGAAGCTATGTAGCATATCGTAGCTAGTGACGCAGTCTAGTTACATGAAAAAGAGGAGTTGTAATCATGAGATAGAAAGAAATTGAACACTTGTTCCCCGACAGCCTTTTCTCCTTCATTTGCAACTACTGCACCGGTTTGAACCGGCACGTTGCAGTAGGTTTTCGATTGACTTCTTCTCTTTTCTGGGAGATGAATGAACGGGCGCAATCAAGATCTCTGTGTCGTTCTTTTTTTTTTAGGGGGGGAGCGAGCTTTCCTCTTGGCAAGAGAGTAATTAGAGCAGTTCGGTGAGTACGAGAACGTCGTTACGAAGAGGATTAATATCGTATTGGGAGTATTGGGTCTGCTCGTATAGACGGCAAATCGGTTGAACTGTCAATGGTCTCATCCAGCTCTCCAATCAGGATTCTGTCATCCAAAAGACAAAAATGTATTTTTTTAAAATCAAAGTTCTTGACGGGAGGTGAAGAGAGGAAGAAAAGAACCACGTACATCATATCTCCTTTGACGAGATACAACCCTAGCGGTATCTCTTCCACTCCATCATCCATGCTGAAAACACGCTCCTTGCAATCGGAGAGAACTATATTTGATTTTTGGTCGAAGCCAGCGAGAATACCCTAGGAAGAGATTCATGTCGGGTATTCCGTCAACAAGTCTGAAGACTCGACGAAAAAAAAAAAAAGAAAAAAAGCTGTTGACACGTACAACGATAGCACGGCCATCTTGGAGGACTAGAAAAACGCGGCGATCGACATATCCTTGGAGACTGGACATGTCGGCAGCAAGAAGGGATTGCCTTGAGTCGCTGCGGTTTTGACCAACCCGTCGTCGGCGCACAACGACATCATTACTAAAAATAGGTCGAAGCCGGTCCGAGAGTAGTCCACAACTCTCGACTGCTATCTTGTCATTTCACAGAACGTATACTAGAAGTTCAATGGCTGATGTTTTTTTAGTCCTCAGGCTACTGAACACCACATTCACTAGAGGTTGAAGGACCCGAATGAAAATAGGAGATAGCCTTGGCGGTGCCGATGTTGGGATCTTTGGTCTTTATCAAGCTGCCTTTGTAACAATCATCTGGTGGCCGTCTGCCTTCAGTGATGTCCAATACGAGCCGTTTCGTCGATGGAACAGAATCATTGGTTAGTCCTCGACTAACGTGGCTCGTGATGCCTCGAGGACAGTATTCTCACCAATCACAATGACATGCCATTGCATCAACCTACAGCTGAGTAGACTGCTTTCCTTGCATGATTTTATGTCTTCGGATAAGATTTCAACCAATTGTCTTGCTAGATCTATTTGGAGAACGTTCACTAGATCAGATAAATCTATATCAAGCTATGATAGTGGGAAATGTTGTCGCCATACGGCTGGTCGGGATCAATCAGGTCGAGTCCACTTGTGGAGGAATTCTTGATGTAGCACTGACGCGGTACCCGCTCAAAATCCATGATGATATTCCAGAGATGATTACAAAAATAGTAGCACAAAACCATGGTCACTTCCAAGACAGAGAATGGGAAATATGGAAAGACCGCAAGTTCAGCGGCAAAAAAAATACGGTGCCTCAAAGGGCGATGGCTTGCTTCGCTAACCTATCCGCACACATATTCTCCGATCGAGGCACACGCCAGAACTTCACTGGAATCCTGTTGTTCTCAAGAAACAACACATGTCTTTCCAACTCCAAAAAGTCAGCCATATTAGCGACAGACTTTCCCTCGGAAGTCTTCCCTCCATTCTTCGACCATTTGCCCACCCAATTTGTCATGGCATTGGCCACATACGCCGAATCCAATATCAACACAACACCCTTGCGATGCCCCATCTGATGGAATTCCCCCTCATAGAATAATTGTCGGACAATTTTCAACGCAGCGATGGCAGCGCGAATTTCCGCACGCTGGTTTGTTTGAGCCCCGCCTGTCAAGGGAGCGGATACATTGAGGTTGGAACCGCAGCAGATGAAGACGCCCATCCCAGCGCGAGCATGCGGGGTTCCATTGCCGTAACAAGCACCGTCGATGTAGATCGCCATTTCTCCTCCAATGGAGCAGCGGTCGCAACTCGTGCAATGCGCAACAAGCTTGTGGGCGCTTGTATCACCATGCTCGTTTGGAATGGGAGTATAGACTCTGTGCGAGAGGAGAGCTGCTCTGTTCGTAGGCATGGTTGAAAGGCTAGACGAGATAAAGCATGGGATTTGGTGAAAAGGCCAGGACGATGACCGTGGCGGTACCTACAATCCCCCATTTAGGAAAATACCTAATGTGGTAACCAAGGATCAGTACTCCAATCGCCAGTGATAGTAAACCACACCAATTGACGGTTCACTTGAGAAGCTCATGATCCGATCACGGATAGTCTGATGGATAGCCTGATTGACATTTGTCAGAACGAAGCTCGAGCAACACAATACAGAGCTAGGGGCTCGTAGCCAAATTGAACCATAGTCTGACCGTAGTCTGCTGCTAGTGGGACCATCATTGCATGTGATTACTGAGCTTGCTCCATCGATGACTCTTGAGATCAATTATTGACTATCATCATGTTCGACAAAGTCGTCGGAAGATACAGGTTAGACCATGCTAAGACAGACAAGTAATTGAGACGAGGTGCAGGGGCTTAAAGCCAGGGGTTCGCCAAGGTGAACTAGTGGCCCCATGGAGGTGATATTCTCCCGAACACTGGACGCCTACCAGGTTCAAAGACATTCCTCGGTCAAATAGGTGTAGATAAGGACTGAATGACTCTTCGAGTGCTCTAGAATAATAATTTCATATATGAGGGTGAAGTTGACGCTCCACTTATTCTATAACAGATGGTAGGGAACTTCCGGAATAAAACTCGAGCACCTGGAAGAGTTAGAGATTACTCCTACTCGGTTGATGTTTAGCAGCCTGTCTTGTCTGATGTCGTTGTGGGAGCCTTCTTGATTTTGAAACAACGCCAATGAGTAGAACCAAATAACATCAATAGGCGCTGGCGGATCAGTGGCGGAACGTGTTGTCTCTGATTTGTCCGCTGCTGCCGCGGTGCACACTGTCAGCTCCTTCATTGGTCGCCACTCTCCTTCTTTATTCTTTTACGCTGCAAGTCATTTGTTTTCTTTGTTTGTATCTCTTCGCTAACGTACTTCCAACTCTCACATGCAGCCTTTTCCCTTCTCCAGGATCAGCATGCCGACCTCCAACTCAAGCACTCTCGACGAAAAGCAACAGATCCATGAATCTGATATTTACGAGCTCCAAGGAAGCAGTAGCAGCCAGTCATCCCTACCCAGCCCTGCCTCTGCAACCTCACCAAAACCCCGACCCAAAGTTACTGCAGCTATCATCATTCCCATCTGGATCGTCCTGAGTTCCTCTGTTATAATATACAACAACTATCTCTACAACTCCTTAAACTTCAAGTATCCTGTCTTTCTCGTGACCTTTCACCTCACATTCGCCGCTGTCGGGACTCGTGTCCTTCAACGGACAACTAATCTCCTAGATGGGTTAAAGAATGTAAACATGACAAGGGATATGTTTGTCAAATCGATTCTACCAATTGGCCTGTTGTTTTCTGGGAGCCTCGTTCTCAGTAACACTGCATACCTTTACCTCAGTGTTTCATATATACAGATGTTGAAGGTCTCCTGTTCTACAGACGAATGGCGATGTACACTGACACCTAGTCTTGGCAGGCCTTTACACCTGTTGCAATCCTTCTGATCCAATGGACATTTCGACTCGATGATCCAAACAAGAAACTCGCCGTTATTGTCCTCATGATCTCTTCTGGCGTTGCTCTCGCCTCGCAAGGGGAACTACGGTTTAATCTGATCGGATTTATAACTCAAGCTGCAGCTGTCGCTGTGAGTCATGCCAGACTCTCTGTCTGCAATTGCATACTGATTGTTTGACTTCAGTTCGAGGCATCAAGACTTGTCATGATCCAAGTCCTTCTACATAACCTGAAAATGGACCCCTTAGTGTCGTTGCACTATTATGCTCCCGTCTGTGCGGGAATCAACCTGATCCTCCTTCCTTTCACTGAAGGTTTGGCTCCTTTCTATGAGTTACCCAAGCTCGGTGCTGCTATCCTTTTAAGCAATGCTACCGTTGCTTTCCTCCTAAACGTTGCAGCTGTGTTCCTTGTTAGTGCTGGCAGTGGGTTAGTGTTAACCCTTGCCGGCGTTTTCAAAGTTTGTCCATCCATCCAGAATCTCAATGAGCTAAGCTGATGAATTCTATGAAGGATATCCTTCTTATCACTGGCTCTGTCCTCATCTTCGGTTACCCTATTACTCCACTTCAGGTCTTTGGTAAGCATTCCATAGGGCCTCAGTATTTGGCACCTAACACTTTATCTTCAGGATATTCTGTTGCCCTTGCCGGTCTTGTTCTCTTCAAGACTTCGGGTTCGAAATGAGCAGTTTTCACCCGGACTATCGACACTTATTCCTGTTCCATTTGAATTTCACCTTCACCTTCGCTATTCCACTCCGTCTTGTGCCATAATTCTGTCTCACGTCAGAATATGTATCACTGGTTCACTTCATTCTCAGAGAGAGACGGCTCTTCCACTTGTTGGGTGGCACCAAATATTGTATCTTTTTACACTGAACCTACTTCGAGCAAACCTATTTTTATCTTCCGTAAGGAGTTTTCTTCCACTGTATAAGGAGGACGTCGTAGATTTGGTGATGGCCTCTTGACACGTTTTACATCTGCACTAGTTTATTACGATGTACTGCACATTCATTAACTTTTTCAAGTAATTTACATCATTCGTGTCGCTTTGACCTTCGGCAATCGAAAACTTGAGACTGTTCTAAAGCTTCACTTGACTGAGAGCTCTCCTACATAGGACAAAGTTCACTCAATCAAAGTTCTGGACAGCGGCAGTACAGTTGGAATTTAGAGTTGTCATAGTCGTGAAAAGTCTTCACCAAATTTGAAACAACGTAAATCACAGTGATTAGTTCGAGCCTTCGGGGTCGCATACTAAGCCCATTAATCGCGCCGTAGTTTATCCTTCTCCAGGTGGCTGGACCACCACTGGATGAAAAGGGAAAGTCCCAGCCCCCCTGGAATTTCGAGATCCTCAGTTTTTCTTGTAGAGAGATGGCAATCCCTTGGGCGGGCCGTGGCATCAGCCCCAGTGGGTGGATTGATGTCCGGGATAATGTGGTCGTGGGGAAGACCTAGGATTTTGGCAAATACAAGGCACATTTCATACTTGGTAAAGGGCTCGTCTCCGCTATAATGTAAAATCAGAGGGAGCTGCTTCCTTTGACCTGGAGAGCAGTAAAAAAAAGACTCGAACCAATTTTTGGATTTGTAACAGTACCTATGGCCCGAACGAGAAATCCAGCTATGTCTTCAACATTGGTGGGATACCGTGTCGCATAGTGATCCATTTTGTATTGCTTCCCTGACTGATCCCCAACGACGTCAAGGAGGATATTTACGGCTGAATCAGAGTTTTTCTGAGTAGGACCATATCTAAATGCATGTTATCATTTCGGATCGAGTCCAGGGTGGACGAAACTGACAATACTGGAACTCTGAGAATGGTAGTTCTGGCTCCAGAAACTGAAGAAATGGCTGTTTCACCGTCCCGTTTTGTTTTCCCATACAATTGGAGTGGGTTTGTCTGCGAGTCGGTTTCATATGGAGGAGAAGTACCGTCAAAAACATAATCTGAATGCAAGAAGTCGGCACAAATTAGTCAAGATTACGAAGTTAATCGTCTCACCAGTGGATATGTAGATGAGCGTGAACCCGAGGTCGCGTGAAAGAGATGCGAGGTGACCAGGTACTTCCGCGTTAAGCTGGGTGCATCAGATGGTGTCACAATAAAGAGTTTGTTCCCTACTTGTTGGACCCCATGGGGATCCTAGTGAGATATACATAAGAAAGAAAAAAATTGTCTGAGAACATCATGAACACACTTTCTCCGCTACATCGGGGCGACGCTCCGCCGCACAATGGATGACATCTTGTCAGACGAACCCGAGATAGTCAGGGATGGGAAAGGATTTATAAAGAACTAACATTTGGGTTTTACCTCCCGCAGAGTGTCTTCAACAGCAGCCTGGTCTGTTAGGTCAAGTTTCCGAAGTCCCTCTCGTGTTCTTGAATTGGCAAGACCAAGTACTAGATAGCCTGCCGCTTCGAATGCTTTGTAAATTGCCGAACCAAGTGTTCCTGATGCTCCTGTTTGTCGTCAGAAATGATGCTCGGATTGATTATCCGTAGCTCACCAGTGATTACTATGTTTTCCGCTTGATGAGTCCCTACTGAACTCATTGAAGACAAGGAAGCGTGGGAGTAACAAACTACTTAGCAGTCAGCGCAATCAATTTTCATCGATAAGTTGCTTTCCCAAATGGGATGCTTTACGCCTGATTTGCTCACCAGGCCTCACATACACAGACGAAAACTAGGTCAATAATTGTATGACAGTACTGGCAAGCACCTTCAAGCCTAAGCTCTTTTGCAATGCACAAAACGCCAGTCATTTCCCGGTCATCTATCTCCCAATCAATGCACAACTTTAGCTCACGTGAATACAGAGTTGATACTCCTGGAACATCTGTGCTTCTTTCCCCTAATCTGAGAAAAATCTACTATGTTAAGCATGGTCCATGCTTGGGAAGAGGAACAAAAGACAGGAAGAGAGGGAAAGTCACCGAGTGGCATGTAATTGCTAAGATATAAAGGCCAACACCACAGTCAATCCTTTGTCCTCCCATAATGAGGAGGATAAAAATAGATGCAATTGTTCTGATACATGATGACTCTTGTTCAGATAGTTTACAATCTGCTAAGGGTACACAAATCAATCAATCCAAAGCAAACCCTTCAAAATCTAGGTATCCTTCTTCCACGGACATCTTTCTTACTACTAGAACTTCAACAATCAATTTTGTATGAGGATCCTCACCATGCACTTTGGTATTCACTTCGACTGGGGAAATCGACATATCTCTGTCTTCCTTGAATCCACGGTCATCGTCGTGGCTAGGATCGAGGATTCTGGTCGTGATGGTGGTATCTGTGGCGAAGGTAGGTGCAGAAGTAGGGCAGTTCGTATTAACATTGGTCAAAGATGTGACAGTTGACTCTGGAACTCCGATGGTAGTCAATCCAACGCTAGCTTGAAGTTCTTCAATAGCTTCATCGACCGTCTCAGCTACCACTTGGACGTCTCGGATGTCTTGGCCAAAAATGATATGATTCTCAGAGGGTGATTTCTCGCTATATGCCTCGTGTACAGTCGTCTCGAGTAGAGCTTGTTTTCTCTCTTCACGTCTTTTATCCCTTGCCTGTTTCCTTGTCAGGGATTGATTTGCTGATGCGAAAGGACCATCTCTCAAAAGTGACTCAGAATGATGCACTCCAGGCTTTCTAATTTTCTTCTGCAACCTCGCAACTGTATACCCTTGGCCGTTGAGATATTGATGTTCATGACTGGAGTGAATATGATGAAACCTTTTCCGCATAGGACGAGGTTTGTATACCGAGGAAATCTCAAGATCGAAAGCATACTGGGGAGGTGGTAGGCCCAACTCTTCGTCAAGTTCTAATGCATCAAATCCCAAATCCTCTGAATTCATAGCGAAAGCTGTCATGGCTTCTGTGAGATAGGCCATGGAGTCCTCGAAGGCTGTCTTCTGAGGAACAACTGTCGTCTGAATGTCTTCGTAGTCGCAGTCGGTCGTTCCTGAATCTTCAGCCTCGGTATTCGTGTACGCAGAAGCGGACATAGAGTCATAGTCATCAGGTGATAGGCTTGCTGGCCCTCGCTCACTTATCTGAAATCTCTTCACTCCTGCAACTCCCCAAGAACCAGTGTCACGAGCGTCTTCCTGATATCGGAAAACTAAGTCAGCTGGTACCTCGATTTCCTTGACAACAATGACGCTAGCACCAATCTCGCCTGCCATCATTTCCAGTGTGTCCAAGCTGGACTCAAGATCAACCCTGGGCAGGCCGACTAGCTCACCGGAATCAGCGACTCCAAGCTCGTAGTATGCTTGACCGCCACCTTCGAGCAATCGCCACTTGAGTTGGGTCACTAGGCGGGCGAAGCGGGCAGGAGAGGGGTTAAGAAGTTGAAGTTTATATTCGACATTGCCTGTGTCATTCTCAGGAACAAGACGGGGAAGGAGTAGGGGTGACGGTGAAAGACGCTGGGGAGAGATAGAGGTTGAATGAGTGTCAGGGGAAATGGTATCTTTAGATCTCTTAGGGGGGTCCCATGGGTTCGATATGAGGGGTTCCCACGGAGATGGAACACGAGGGCTTTCAGACTCGTATTCACCAAACATGAGTGATGTTAGAGTGACTGCTTTCGTTGTTTCAGTGCTTCAGTGAGAGCAGCCACAGCCGAATGAAATCGATATTCGAGGGATCATTTTTTTGAATCACGAACGTGTGGTGCAGAGGGCAACGCTCTATATGACAATCATGATAGTGGTTCTGAGTCAAGATGTGTATTGGCTGATCCTGTCACCATTAATAGCTTACTAAATCAACACTTTAATAGAATACAGAGGGAGTTTTCTACCGCCGCCAACTCCATTACATCCAGACGATCGGAGGGTAGAAAGCGCTGTGCTAGCTCTCGACGAAGCTCGCAAGGCTATTGCGATCGTCCTCATCTTTACATTTCTCTGAGTTTTTACATCATCAGGATCAGGCTGCCAAGCTTGCATCATTGAAGACTGCACATAAATTCTTTGGATAAAGACAGCAATTTTCAGGCCAAAGTGCGCCGAGTAATATCTAATCTATAAACTAATAACTAGTCTGAAATACATTATGATGAAAGTGTCCGAATTCTGGTAATTCAGCAGTAAGAAACCAATGGTCAAATCTTCGGCTCAAGTGTGAATTATACGAGAATGTATTATGGATGGCTTGTCTAAACGGGCTGACAAAATTGGAACCGACTTGGAGATTTCTGACAAACGGTGGGCCGACGATGATTACCTTAAATTTGCCAACTAGAATGTTCTGCTGACTTCCGGCAGTTGACGATTCAATACTTGGCCACTGCAGAGACATACGTTCCTTATTCTCAAAAAATCAGACTCGTATCCGCCAAATATGAGTGATAAGAATGTATTAGAGTGACTGCTTTCGGTGTTTGAGTGAGAGCAGTCAGAATGAAGTTGATATTTGAAGGATTATTTCTTTACGTTGGCTGATTATAATAGCTTACTAAATCAACACTTTCATGGAAGAACATCCAACTGTATCATGGCAGGCAATGCAGGGTGGTAGTGTTTTCTACCGTCGCCAGCTCCTTTACACTGTATCTGGGAAACTACCAGATTTCAGCGACTATATCATAGCGAGTTGCCGATATGGGGGCCCAATAGGTGTGCTTTTGAACTACCTTGATTGCTTTGGCCTTAGATTGTTTCGACAGCCCTAATGCGTGATACTACAAAGATAGTAGCCATAAATCGTCCCGCTTCTGCCTTGACGAAATCCCAGGTACAGATCTACTCGCCAGCAGGCGAGGCGCTTCTATCGTTCAGTGTGTGGATCATACCATGACTATTCCATAGACTTATAGCTGACTTGGTCATGTAGTGGGACCAGGGCAAGATTATACGCTTCGGCTGGACTCTTGATGAAAGACTTGTCTTGCTAAACGAGGAAGGGATGTATAGGATATACGACCTCCAAGGCGAATATCAACAACACTCCCTTGGTGCCGAAGCGGCTGAGTTAGGCATCGTCGACGCCCGTATACATGATAATGGACTTGTTGCACTTACTTCTTCTCTCACCCTATTCGAGGTCAAAAACTGGGATGGTGGCCGACCGTTGTCATTGGCCAACCCCGGTACGCTACCGAGTTTCGGCCTCCTTCTCATCTTTATTCTTGAATCATAGGTCTCTCCGAACCTCCTCACGCATGGACAATCATTCCACCGGATCTCAATATTTCTCGTCACGTTGAAGTCCTCGTTTCGGTTGAGGCTACTATCCTCACAGTCGACAATCTCGAGTGTGTCGACCAACGATTATCCAGAGGGCCTTTCACTCATATCTCGCCGTCGCCCAATGGAAAATCCGTCGCCCTTCTTACGTTATCTGGAACTCTTTGGGTCGTCTCGACCGACTTCCAGCGAAGTATGGCAGAGTTCGAGACAGATAGTGTCATCGGTGCCGGTCGCTCAGTTCACCAGGTCGAATGGTGCGGAAACGATGCTATTCTTGTCACTTGGGATGGTCTAGCGGTCTTGGTTGGACCCTTCGGAGACACACTACAGTGAGATAGTATTGTCAGTTGGGTTGAGCTTGGCTCATAATCAGTAAAGGTATTTTTACACTGGGTCTCTATTTGCTGTGACGGAAATGGACGGTGTACGGGTCTTCGGTCACGATGTCTGTGATCTGATTCAAAAAGTACCAGGTGCGGGCAGAGCTTGAACGATTTGGACTTTTCTGACAGAAATTTAGCTTCTACTTTGTCGATATTTGGTCCTGGGTCAATAGCACCCTCTGCGATCCTATACGATGCTTGGGAAAGTTATAACAACCGCTCACCCAAGGCAGACGAGAGCATCCGCAGTATCAAAACAGAACTTGCAAAGGCAGTCGATGAGTGCATCGAGGCAGCTGGACAAGAATGGGAATCTCATTGGCAACGCCGCTTGCTCAATGTCCGTTTGATATCTTCTGAGTTGTTACATCAATTCTCACCGGCCAATGCAGGCAGCAAAATTTGGTCAAGGGTACTTGGATTCTTACAACCCAACCGATTTCGTGAACATGGGTCAAGTATTGAAAGTTTTGAATGCTGTGAGGTTCTACGAAATCGGCATACCACTTACTTGTTCGCAGTACGCTGTCACTCACCTTTGACCTGAGTCGCCCTGATCCACTATCAGATACAACTACGCTTCTCCTTCACACTTAATAACTCGATTGACGTCACGCAATCTACACCTCCTGGCACTACGTATATCCTCGTATCTAAATTTAAAACCCGACGCCGTCCTCAAACATTGGGCAATTGCCAAGATTGCCCGCACAAGACCTTCGGCAACGGGTCAAGACGCTGAACTGAGCGGAGATGACGAAGTATGTGCAATAATCGTTGAGAAGTTTCAATCACTAGGAGGGACGGACGTCAGTTACGCAGACATTGCGAAACGTGCATGGGAAATTGGCCGCTCACGTCTTGCGACAAAGGTACGTTGAACTGTCATTCACAGGGCCGTGTTCGATACGGTTCTATAGCTTTTAGATCACGAGGTTAAGGCCTCAGATCAAGTACCCCTACTGCTGACAATGAAAGAAGACCGCTTAGCTCTAAACAAAGCGGTTGATAGCGGAGATACTGACATGAGTACGTGCCTGCGTTCTCTCTATTGTGCAAGATGTTCATACATCCTCAGTATATTTTGTCTTGCTTCACCTCCACAAGAGACTTCCTTTGGGCTCATTTTTCCGGTTGATTGAAGATGGTGGTGAAAAACTTGCACCAGCTATCAAGTTGCTTCAAGTTTATGCTCGAGAGCAAGACCGTGAAATGTTGCGAGACTTTTACTATTCGGATGATCGAAGAGTAGAAAGCGCTGTGCTAGCTCTCGACGAAGCTTCTAAGGCTATTGTGATTGCCCTCATCTTCACTTTTCTCTGTAAGCTTATATATCATCAGGATCAGGCTGCCAAACTCGCATCAGTGAAGACTGCACATAAATTCTTTTCAGAGGATAAAGACAGCAATTTTGAGGCCAAAGTTCGTCGAGTAATATCTAATCTATCGGGTTTTAATAACTAGTCTGAAATAGATGATGGATGAAAGTATCCGAATTCTGATAATTCAGCAGCAACTTGAGAAAGAAACCAGTGGTAAAATCTCATTTTTCGGCTTGAGTGTGAATTGTACTATACGGGAATGTATCATGAATGGCTTGTCTAAACGGGCTGACAAGATTAAAACCGACTTCAAAATTTCTGACAAACGGTAGGTCGACGACTTGCCTCAAATCATCTTTTTTTGATGGCAAGATATCCAGTTTTTGGTATCTGAAACTTTATTCCTTAATAGAGGTTCAAGATTTTGAAGCACTGGATGCGTTCTCGAGGTCTAAAAGAAGCCCGATCGGTTACGAGCCTTTTGTCAGGCATCTTGTCGAGAAGGGACATGCTAAGGAAGCCATTGCTTATGTCGCACGATGTGATTCCCCAAAGAGGGCAGATCTTTATGTGGAGTGCGGGGAATGGCGACTAGCAGGTAAGGAGTGTAAAGACCGTGGGGATAAAGTTAAGTTGGAGTGGGTGTTCTTTTACGATGTTCAAGTAAATGCATTGTGCTCATCATTCTCGATAGGGAAATCCGCAAGAAGTGTCCAAATTCTATGATTCTTCGTGAACTAGATCAGATCGCCTTGTCTATGAAGTAATTTACTCCTTGAAGCGCTGTCGGCTACTTTGGCCATTTTGTTACATACTTTTCTGATATACCGTTTTTCTGTGTTGAGCTCAGGTGTGGGTGATAGAAATGGCTCATCTTCGAATTATGTCATTACTGTTCAACGTTATAAGGTACATCAAGCAAATATCCTGCAATCATTGGTCTTTACGAGTAAGAAATGACGAGGGCAGAAAAATGAATATGCACATCTAATATGAGTGAGAAGCGATGAAGATAATTGTCATCGCTGATGGGAGTCTGGCTTGGGTAGTTCTTTAGAATCGGCCATCTCATAAATACTCTGATTATGGTCAAATGAATAGGGGAGGGGCACCTCCCTTGTGACGCGGTATTGATCCATATTACCGAGATGTTCGTTCTCCAGACGATCTAAGAAAAAAATTTAGCTCGAAATTCCACTGGCTCCCTCCCTTCCAAAGATACTTACAAAAGTTCCATTGAACTCGACGCAACATTTCCAAAAATGCAACGACAAAAGTACGAATCAATGTATTTGGTCCTCGTTTTGGTATGTAGAAGACCCAAGAAAACCGGATTAGACAGTTGGTTGCCTGGAAGAGGGTCAAGATCATCACAAAACACTAAAGTGCCTGCGCCTAACTGACGATGGCTAGATAATAAAGCTGAAGGTACATATCAGCTTTCGCTCTCCTTCGACCTTTTTATCATGGGACTCACATATATGTGGTTGGAATATCCAAGTTCGTCGCGAAGAAGAAAATGTTTGGCGCGAGGTTGAAGTAACGACCAATCCATCAGAAGATCCTAATTTAGATCATACGAGTCAATGTTGTTCGGACTAAGGAGCGCAGACTACTCACCCAGCAGGCAGCATACACGGAATAGATGGTTGTAGAGATGAGGTATAACACAAACCACGTGTTGTATTGTGTCTCTGTTTCTGAGTCAGATGGGTAGGCGCAGAAGGGATCATGAAATCACCCACCTTGGTGTCTCCAAAGGTGATAAAACAGGTAGTTGATTATACCAAACCCATACTTACCAGCCTAATTCGATGTCAGCCAAATTTACATGTTGTGCGAAGGAACAAGGGTGCACACATTGATCAAATGTGTGATTAAGCCAGAATCAACATAACGCTTTATGCTCTGGATTAGACGAATCAAAAATGGCAGAGCGGCAAGTACGAAGGCGATAGGCCAAGCATCTGACTGAGATCTGCAATTGGCCCAGTCTTCTTCGAAGCCATTGACATATACGCAGATGAACGTGTACAGACTAGACAGACTGAATACCATACTACAGAGCTGATCACTGCGGATGATTTCGTTATCAAGCATTGTCCCCAGCGCACAGGAGACTCACCCCATCCAGAAATCGGCGAACTAAGAAAGGACATGTCTGTTCGGACAAGGTCACCCGTGAGAGATATACAACATACCTCGACGGTTCGAATGCCTGATACCAGGAGTTTTCCAATGATTTTGAGAAACCACAGGCGTGAGGAGCGGGATAAGAGTGGAAGTGGATCAAACAAAATTGCGGCAGTTACTGCAAGCCAGATAAGGGGCCAGATTGTCGGTGATACATAAGGAGCTCCTATGCCAGCAAACGATAGCCAGAAAGCACAACACAGTGTAGAGAACAGCAATATGGGAATCTGCAACTTGAGTAAGCTTAGATTCCAGTTTCGCTCGTGTATGCATTTGCCTCATAATACTCTCGATAGTCTATCCGACTTTGAACATCCAGTTCTAGTCATAAATCAGCGGGCACCCGACACTATCTTGTGATATCTCTACCCACCAAAAATGAAGGTATAATTGACGTTACAGCGCGCCCAGACAAGCAGATTGAGCCCAATCAGTATGGAAAAGACAACAGGGATGAGGAGTGTGGCGTAAATATATAATAAAGCATCTTGCGCGTAAACATGTGTTTCCTTCAAAGTACCTGAAAAAGTTAGAGAAATTAATCTTTTGGAAATCAGGAAAAAAGATGTGCACTGTGGTATATTCCAGAAGCAAGGAGTGGTAAGGCAAGTCCAAGCAAAATTCCAGAACGGAAGGTACTGAAATGGTGCGTCTTTGAGATTACACTTCCACGTAGACGTTCCATAGCTTTCTTTAGATCACCATGTACTACTTGCACAATGAGACTTTGCCAGATGTCGAGCGACAGGAAACATACGGAAGACCTGCGCATACAATCTTTGTATCTCCTTCATCATTTCCCCAAGGGCCTTATCGGATCCTAGTGCACTCTTATCAACCTAGATAAAGCCGTGAGCCTTCAAGCGTCGAATAACTTCCGATATTTTAACCTTCTCGATCATGTATTGCTCTTGAATGTGGATCTGTACCATTCTACAATGAAGAACGAATATCTGCGACTGTGACTTAACATACCCTGGTCACTTTTTCAAACTTTTTCAAAGCCTTGCGGAAACCGGTCACATTCATTATCTATGAGAAAAGTTGACTCAAAATCTCCAGATGATTGGTTACCAACGTACACGATAATTATGCAACAGTTCCAAGCCTCTGTGGCCATTTTATTTTGAGTGGAAACATTAATGATAGTCGAATGATTCTTACCGGTAATGCTCTGCAACAGCTTTTTGAAGTTTGTTTTTCGCGTGCAGGTAATTGTCTAGTTGGGAAGATATGCCATTCATTCCTGCACCACTAGTTCCAATCCTCTGTCTTTCATCGCTGGGACTGGTACGCATTGTGGGTGGCGTAGATGGATGCACTGAACGCAAATCCTTACCCTTACACATGAGTTCAGTTTCAGTCAATACGCTTCCCTTGTAATGATCGCACTTACCAGAAATGTCCGTCGTAACCTATTATTGTCTGGATGAGAGTCATGGGTTGATATCTCAATGACTGGATATGACCGGAGTTTAAGCTTGAGAGCAGTCACGATTGCAGAAATCCAGGTCCTTTCTTCGTCATTCACCTTCTGGGAAAAAAAGATTGAGTATCATAGAATTGAGAAATGAATACGTCAAAGACATGCATGTACAAACTCTCGATGGTTTTGTAGTTCAGAAAGCTGTTCTCGAAGCGTTTCCGTCCGGACAAGCAGTTCTTTCTCTCGGTTCATATAGAAGAGCTCTATTTTATCCAGCTGGGCATCGATATAATCGAAAAATGACTTCTCCTGGGGGGTCAAGTGAGCCAGAAGTTCTGATAACGGGAGAGCAGCCACAGGGTTGATCAATCGCGATTGTGGCCTGCTACCTAACAAGCAACATCAGAAGATGTGCGATCGACCATGTCCCTAGTCTTACGGCGATTTAAGAGCGACCAAGTTCTTGGTTGTTTGAGATTAGATATAGCTTGCTGTATTCTTGGGGAAGACCTCGTCCATGTCGAACCCCTTCGTTGGATAAGTTGTCGATTTCCACCTTGTTCCTGTGTGTGGCCTGCAACGTCGGCAGCAGGTATTAGCGAGAAGTCAGATCCAGCACAAGCCTCTAAGTCTCGATCTAAGTCTCGATCTAAGTCTCGATCTTCGCTGGTATTTGAATGTCCCTCCTCGCCTAAGTTTATGGACGACGTCGAAGAGTCGCGGATTGTTGCGATGCACTTTTTCAAGCCTCGATAATCTCTATCGTGAATCACCGTCAGGAAAAAGTTTCCACGATTGTCAGGGCGTACATGTAGGCTCGTTTCCATTCAGGAGTCTGATAAACATCAGTAACAGCAACCTTGTTGAGCAATGGACCCACTTGGGTATCTTCAAGATATCTAGTCATACGATATTATAAAAGCATCATATTTCGTTGACTGAAAACATACTTTGCGAACTTCATGAACAACGTCAGACAATTAAACAAATAAACGGAGGGATTTTTCATTTCAAAAATTATACCGGGAACACGGGCCGGTACCGATACGAGTCTTGTGTTCTTCCATGGGATCCCCTTAAGGGATCCAACGGCCATATTCCTGATCTTACTGCGGTTGGAGAGCGACTAAGTTTGAGATTAGATATAGCTTGCTGTATGGTTGAAGGCCCCGTCCCCATTGAACCTTTTCGATAAGCTTGTCTCAAGAATTAATGAGTCCTTGGGGACCTTTGCATTGTTCGATCAAGCAATAGATACTCGACACTCAATTCCTATCCCAAATGAACACACAAAGCTAGAACACTCCACATTCCAGTATCTATTCCTGCAGACTCTGCCTAATTGGTTTGAGGCCTGCATCTAAAACCCGATCATCATCATGAACAGTTATTACTTTATCAAAGCTCGTCCGCTCCTTCAAGACATCTAGATTCAGGTGATCCAGATCTATAGGATATGAGGCCTCTTTTGTTTTCCCTGCCCAGTCAAAATCAGAAAACTTTGTCACCTTTGCAGATGATGTTGGCTGCTCGAAGATCGCCGTGGACAAATCCTTCCTGGTGGAAGGCCAGCACAAGTTCCCGCAGCAGTTGTTCCATACGCAAATGAAGTAAATCTGCCATATACAAGGGACAAGCATCTGAAAGATATTCCATCGCGACACAGGACCAACCCCCCGGAAGTCGTTCGAAACCAAGAATTCGAGGAGATAGCTTGCGCTGAACACAAAAATAGTGTAATTCAATCGATTAATGCCGAATAAACTTGAAAAGAAGTAATTTTCTTGTCTGCTGTTTCTGCCACATATGACCAGCGGTAATGTTGCCTGTCTGGATAAAAGCATTTGATCTGGAATGAGAGTGGCCCGCCAGATTTATTGTAACGGGGTAACTGGGTAATCTGTGCTGTCCAAAGATGTGGCGACCTGGCATAGCGAAAGCCATCACTCCAGATACCCCCAAAGCACTAGTGCGGTCAGGAAGGCAGGATAGATCATCTTCCGGTCCTTGCCGTCACTTTCCTCGAGAATGCATGAGAGCGTTGGTGTACAAGGGATGGCTCGATATTGGCGATAAATGGCCACAATGGCATGAAAAAGCAACATCAGAACCTGCAGGTCCGAAATAAATAAAGAGAATCGCTCAGCTCAGTCCAACTTACCTACTATAGTGACACCAAGACATGGTACTCTCCAGCCGCAAAACATGTCGTTCAGCATCTTAATTTGTGTCCGTGCCACATAGGCAACTGCCTTGATGATGGGGATTGAACCAGTGCCACTAGCCTCATTTTTCTTGAATGGGTATGGGGTGGCGGAAGTAGGGTCACAAGATGGTCACGTCATAAGTAAGCAACATAATCAGTCTATAAACTAGTACTTTACAGTGAAAGTAGATATCTGCGATCTGAAGACAGCTATCCAGAGACAACGCTCGGCATTCACTTTCGGTGTCTAACTAGAGGCTGACACTTTTCCAATTTTGCCAACATCGGTATGCACAAGGTTCTTACTGCCGTCATCATATTATCCTTTAAGCTATTCGAGAGCATCCCAGGCTCGGGGACACCTGCGCCACAAGAGACGCTGAGCTCGGGTGTACCTGACCTCAAATGCTGCTTCGTTGCCAATGACTCTATGTATGTACCATACACACATCTGGGAATTGTACAAGCCGATAGTTGCTACGAGAACACAGGCGACGGTTAGGTAGTCGAGCACACTCACGAGTCCGTCCAGTCACGGCAAATATACTTCCTGGCCCAGCATACTGAAATGCTGACGTTCATAAGCCGCCCTGGGATGACTTGCTAAAACCTCAATATTCTCTGGTCCAGTTGCTGCTGAATGAGTCAATTGTACATAACATAGTACTGCGCGGTTCACTACGTGCTTGAATATGGCCTGCATAGTACCTTACAACCCAGCTGCCTTCTCCCTTGCAACAGCTTCTGCCATCTCCCCGAGAGTCTCAAATCTCCAAGTCCACCTCTGAACACCCTTTGGGGGCTCCCTGCAAGTCACTGCAATCTGCCTATCAATCCATACACTATTGAGACCAAGCTGGTGCGCAGGCTCATGGTCGTGTACCAAACTCTGTGCGACGCTCAACACCTTGGTCTTCACCTCTTCCTCATTCAATCCCAAATCCCCTAACAATGCTGGATCAGTTCTAATACACTCTAAGATGGTTTTGAAGCCGCCTAATGCAGGTTTGTAGCACTTTGCGTCTTGAGCAGTGAGGATGAGTGTGAAGGGTGAATGAGAATTGGGAGTTTCTTGGGGGTGCCAATATCTCGAGTACAGGGGCTTAGCTTCCTCATCAGTCGTTGACGATCCAGACGAAAGTTGAGGGTTGGCGTAGATTGCGAGCTCTTCTGCATTTGCGGCGGGACAGCCGAGGGAGAGTTTCGCGTGTGTGAATCGGAAAGATTCGTGGTCCACATTTGAGAGAACAATTAGTTTATAGTCCTTGGCAAGCTGGCGAAGAGCTTCATAACTGTCCGGAAAGATTGACCAGTTCTGAACGGATTTGCCGAAGGTGACATGAGGGTTCGATGTAATTCCAAGTTGATGATCTGAAGTAGATGGCGCAGATGGGTTGGTCACACCCGACGAGGTTGCAATACTACCATCCAGAGTGGACGTAGCCCCCGTGTCTCCAGAATGAGATTTTACCCTAGCCTCAATAACCTCAGAAATTTTCGCAAGCAGATCTGAGTAAAGCATGTCTGGGAATTGTGCCTCGAGATCATGTTCAACGGCTGCATATGCGGCCAACACCTCTTTTCGTCCCCACTTCTGCGATTCTGAATGTTTATCGAGGATAGGTTTGAGGGCAGTGTAGATACCGGACTCCCAGTCCTAAAGGAGCCATTAGCACCGACAATCTCTATGATCATTGGTCGCTCATACCGTGAGGGTACCGTAGACGTCGAAGATTAGGACTTTGTAGTCAGTCAATTTTGAGCCAGTGCTTTCCATGATAGCTCGGGTTATTTGAGAGTAAGGAATGTCTCTAAAGAGTCCGCAATAACTATGTATCGAATTTGTCAACTGCCAGAAGCCAACAGAATATTCTAGTTGGCAAAAGAACAAGTCCCAAGTACATGGTGTGAACGTATCACATTGTCAGAATTCATTCCCAACTACTAGAAGTCAACAGAACATTCTAGTTGGCAGAAGAACGGGTCACAAGTACAGTGTGAGGGGTATACGCGGTCCAACGAAGGTTTGTCTCCACTCCTATCTCGTCAAATCTGTCTGCACGAGCACATTCAGTGCTTAGAGTAGATTGACGACCATCATCTTAGTCTCGCTCTACTAGGACATTTATTTATTTATTTTGTGAATTTGATTTGTCAATGTCAATCAGCATCGAGGAGTTGAAGAATGATATAGATTAGCTGTCGCGGTATTTTTATATATTGTCAGCGGGACAGCATGACAGCATTTTGTCGAGTGATGAAGATTCCGCGAAAACATTTGTAAAACAATAATAAAATATATAATTAATACTCAAGCACCTCCCCGTTTCTTTCCTCCTGTACCTTTCGACGTCGGCTTCCTCGTTCTTGTCGACTTTCTCAACAAAGCATCCACACTATCGGCACTGGGAACAACAGTAGCAGCACTGGCAGTCGCGTTAAGCCTTGATGACCTTCTACGAGTTTGCATGCCCTCTCCAAAATCATCAGATATCTCCGACGTAGATCTGCGAGAAATCGGTCTGGACCTCCGACTTGGAGTCCTGGTATTACGAAGTGGTGCAACATGATCTTGTTCCTCTTCTTCTTCCCTTCCATCGCCCATAAGTCCGCCAGGAAGTTTCTGTTGTTCCTGTTGTGAGATACGACGTTTCTTTGATTCCTTTGAGCCACTCCTTGATTTCTTGCGTGGAACGGGATTCTCTGTGTATTGTGGCTCCAACCGTGTCACATGATCATCAGTAAACTGTGCTTCCTCATATTCCGGTAACGTCGATAGTTTTCCCCGCTGATGATGATGACGTCGATAACGATGATAGGACTGGTTGAGATCACCAGCTTCTGGCTCTTCATCTTCATCTTCATCCTTATCGCTAAACGAACCCGGAACTTTCCGTTTTGTACTCGCCGAGGGAGACTCCGTGCCATCAGGAACGTCAGAGGACTTAGGAGGTTCGTTCTCAAGGTAGGGCTGACTGGGTAACCCATCATCAAACAAAGAATAACCAATTTCCTCTACTCCCTTTTCAGTGGATACCGACTCAGCTTGCTTTTCCCCTTGATGTTCTATTTCATGCTCATAATCACGTTCCTTGTCATTTTCCCCCTCCATTTTCTCTTCCATCTCCACATCATCATCTTGCTCAGATAATGGCTTTTCAGCATTTCCATTCCCAGAGTGAGACAGGACAGTTTGAGGAGAAAAAGCCGGTTGGGTAAGATTAATGATCTTGGGAGGTGTGTAGAAGGCATTTGTTTGCTGCTGAGCTGAGATGAATATATTTCCATCGAGTTTCCGAGATTGAATTGGGGACGAAGGAAGTTTGATGTCAGAAGGAGGAGATGAGACGTGTGATAATGTGCTGTCACGCGCCAAACATTCTGTGGTATCACCGAGAGAAGCACGGGATCGTATACTGGAGGGAGTAATAAGGGTTGGTGAAATATGGGAATTCTGACGCGGGGTTACTGGGCTTGTCGTAGTAGGCAGCTGCGGAGAAGTAGAAACAGGAATGGGCCTCCCGGATCCTGAGGCATTTGTATGTTCAGGGGCAGAACATGATATAGGAGATCGCTGGGGCTCGGTATTGCATGGTGATGGATCGTTGAACTCCAGATCAACAAAGGAACGTGATACAGGAAGTTTGGAAGTGGAAGCCTGGAATTCGGAAGATCGTACTTGTTCCAATGGCTGTGCCGCCTCCACACCAAAAGGTTCGGCAATGTGTGGCAATGGATCAGCCAACTCCAAATCAACAAGGGCACGATGCGATGATGGAAGCGCGTTGTACAGATCCTCAACCATCTTCAAGCGCGCTTCGGATCGACGAGCATTGGTGACTGGTTTTGAAGTAGAGAACTCCCGACCCATGCGGATGGCATCAAGAAACTTTCCTAGTTGAATCAGGCGAATGCAAATGAGATCCTGTAAAAGTGGCAACGCGTCGAGGGGGAAACTAGGGGGAGGGTTGAGCGCAATCGAATGTATCGTGGATTCTTCAAAGGATGAAAGTGATAATTCTAGCAGATGTGTCACAGTCGTCGACCTTGGGTTCACTGATGAAACATTCAACACAAAAAATTCAAAGAAAACAGGCACACATCGAACTCACGAGATACACACCACTCTAATAGGCTTCGCAAAAGGCGAGGTCGAATCTCGCTTCTCTCATTAAAAGTTCTCTGAAACGCCCAAGCCTCAGGCAGGCTGGAGTCTGCCAGAGCAAGGGCAAAGAGCTTGATGTCGCTTGGCTCTGTCAAAGGGGGTTTCACCGTGCGAACATACTTCCGTATGAGAGCGGGTGCCTTGGGAGACAAGCTTAAAACTTGCAATACCTTGGAAGCATAATCTCTGTTCAACCGGGCATCCGCAAGCATAGAGATAGCATACTACGAAGAGTTAAAATCCAGAATCTGGGATGACATAACTCAAAAAACACGTACGGAGATGTGATTACCCGAATCCAGATACCAGTACGCCTCTGTGAGGACTACAAATTGAGATGCGATGCATTTCTCAGCAGCAAATCTAGCGTCGCGTCCATCTTGATGCCATTTGAGCAGAAAATATATCAAACAATTTTTCTTCAACGTGTCGTAGTTGGAGCCTTCGATCGCTTCAAGTAACCGAACAAGAGAACGTTCGTCACGGGGAGGATACAGAGTATCAGAAGAGGGGACTCCTCCTGACCGTAGGAGAATGTCAAAGATGAGAAGATCATTCAGAAGTACCCGTCGCTGCTCAATTTCTTGCGGACGCGGCTCGCGCCAGGCAAAGCGATCTGAAAGTTCGAAATAGACTAAGGATGAGGGGGCACGCTCTGTTACCTAAAAATGGATCATTATCAGTGACAACCACAACTTTGAATGAACATTAATGTCTTACGTTGTCCATGATTGAATGTGGTGGAAAGTGGTGGAAGGTGGTGGAAAGTGGTCAAGTGGATTCTGATGGACCAGTTGAAGTTTGAAATCTTATGTAAGCGAAATCATGCTTTTTATTGTCAAACTGCGGTCATAAAATCTTTCATATGGTTAAGTATGACTTCCGATAAGAATATATTACATAGTCTCATTGAGCAATTACTCACTCTTTCTACTTCGTTCGTCAATTCACAGGAACATTCTCGTGGTAGCAGTATACTCATCATGAATCTCTTATAAGACTATGCAGGAAAGTGTATGAGGAAAGTCTTGACTTTGACAATGAGCTTGTTCATGATTGTCTGGTACTACCCATGTCCACTCTTCAGAAACTATGGCGTCGATCATGATAATACTTTTCTGGCCTACCAACTGGTTGTTTCCCTCCACCAGAATTAGAGCTTGAACTTTGAATCCCTCGATAAATCGCTATTTGCTCTCTTGCTCGTACCGCTTGGCCTAACGAAAACGAACTTAAACAACTATCATCTCCGTAATCCATGAAGTTATCTATAGACGCTCAAATTCGTTAACACTCTCAGAAAATCTCAGCAGGGGAGGGGGGCAATTAAAAAAAGGGAAAACGCACGAATCGGATCCAATCCTGTTGAATGTCTGCAAGTCTTCCTTCCTTCAGGACATCCGAACCCAGGTTTCGCTTCTGCAGGTGTATCATCAACAAAATCTCCAGGTTCATCACATCCTCCTTGAAAAGTATGATACAGTCCAAGCCAGTGGCCAATTTCATGTGTCAAAGTTTTACCCTCATTGTAAGGTTCTGCTGTACCTCCTGGAAGGGATGAAAAAAGCACGACAACTCCATCATCAATCATGTTTTCACGTACAGCCCTTGGAAATGTGGAGTATCCCAATAGACCGGGAGGATCGAGACTATTCATCACCTCGTTTGAAAAACAATTTACAAGGAAAGAAGATGAAAACGACGACTTACCATCCGAGGTAAATATTCAAATCAGCTGGCCCGCCTTGCCTCAGAGAACGTTTCATCTCTGCCTGTTCCTTCCTGTAAGATTTTGTCATCAACTCTTGAAAAAAAGATCAATCCCTCTCTATCCTTCCCCAAGACTCACGAATCAGGTTTGACATTGAACCATTCAGACTTTATCGTTCGAGTCACACTTTTCAGCTTGAAGTCAATTTTCATCGTCTGATAATCCGCATTCAAAACGTTGATCTGTTCTTCAATCTGTGTATCCCTACATAAAGACTTTCCATCCAACCCTCGGGATCCTAAAACAAGAAGAAGAAAAAATGCTCACGCAACATTTCCTCCTTCTGACGTCTCGTTCGCAGCGATAACATGCAGATACACATCAACGCTCAACGGATCATCGACATTCAACGAACCGCCGCCGCCGCCACGACCTTGTTCTAGAGCCATCCTATGATCCTTAAACTCTTCCTCAAGTTTCACCAAATCCGGTCCAGGAATATTTTCAACACCACATCGTCTTTTTTAAGAAAGAATATCAAATGGCCATTCAGACCCTCACAAATGATTCACTTACAAGATACCACGAGCACTCCCACTAGCAAGCGTACGATCACCCATATCAGGGGCAGCCAATGCCAAATTACCAGAACTGTCAAGAGCACCAGCCAGTAGAGCACTAGCTAACAATGAACGACTCGAAAGGGAAGGGAATATCATGAAAGATAAGTGAACCAGCACTCTAGGCAATAGTTGATGAAGATTCCAGTCCCAACTCCAACTCATTATAAAGAGCACGAGGGGTCAGGCCATTCCAGAAGGGCCTGAAAAGTGGAACAACGAGGAGTATTAGTGTTTTGTCCGACAAAATAATTGGCATCTAGTTGTATAGAATGAAGCGACAGCCGATGTTACAGTTATGTTAGTACCTAAACGTGCCTTTACGTACTTTATATATCACACAAAAAAATGTAAAGCAACATGCACAAAAATAAGAAGCAAGGAATTGCAACAACTTGATGAGGCTAGTAAACCATCTAAATAGAATGAACAGAATTGTCCACAACAGTCGTCAAACAAAGAATGAAAAAAACCAAGTTATGAACATCCAGTAGCCGACATTTTGTTCTTCGGCCATGGTTGACCATACTGTTCCCACGTCGTGATATTTGGGTTCGTATACGACTCCTTGAACCTATTGAAAACAAAGGCTCAATTACTACTACACCAATGAATAAATGGTGAAACCGCACGTATTAATATAATCCGCGGTCGGAAAATTATCAGGGTCACAACCATAATTAATCGCATCCTTTGGCTGATAAATGCGAATATAATCAATGCTCATCGACGCTGGGAACTGCAGGTCTGGAAGATCAATGGGACCGAAATTATATGAAAATCCGAAGTTCAAGATGATGTACTGCGATAACATCGATATTTGAGCATCTCCAATAAGGCACAAGCAAGGAGCACACCATAGGTTCCTCAGGAATAGACCGTGCACCAATTTCCGCACGTGTATCGGCCGCAAGACCACCGCTATAAAGAGTCCAAGAGGGCTTATCGTCAGTAACCCATGTAATATAGGCATTGTCGAAACTGCAAATTTTTTAAATCATTCATCTCAGCAGTAAGGAGTAGCTGGACGAACCCAGGCTTATATTCGAACGCGTAAACAGAAAAACAGCCACCAGTGAGTTCATAGCATTCCGGGTTCGTATCTTGAAGGACACTAGTAGTCTGTTGATAAACACCTGCATGAGAAGCATCAATAGGATGACGATAACAATATTATGTGTAGAGGCTGACCTCCTACGTAGGTATTCAGATGAGCAGTGGTCGGATCGTAAATTTGGAAGTTATCTGTGGTATTGAACCACTCGTACTGGGCCTATATACGACGACGACGACAATCATAATTGAATAAGAAGGGTCAATGGGATACAACGTCTCAGTCCTACATTGTATGGCGCCCACTGGCCAGAAACAGAAACCTGCCGTACGTTAGCAAACCACAAACATCAACAAGTTCTTTTTCCTCACTTGGCCTTTCACATTATGGATCACTGTCGCTTCAAAAATGTCAATTTCAGGGGCCGAACGTCCAACATAACTACCATCGCTCCTCATCGGACCCGGATGAGACTCTCCAGGACAGGTACACGCCGCTGAATACACAAAAAGAAAAATGATCAGCAGTCTTGTATTTCAGTGGGAAACGAGAAAAAACCATTCCAAGAACTTACATAACCGTTGACCTGGTTGATACGACTTTGAAGGAACACTTATGAGCCCAGATCCAGGGACTCAAGGGCGATTCAGCGAGACGTACCAGCACATCATTGTTATATGGGTCACCATCTTGTACAGCCCAAATTGGCGTTTGAGTGCCGGGGTAAGTTTGATTAGGTAGTGTACCAACGTCGCAACTATCATATGAGTAAGGCCACTAACAGTATGGGTTAACAAGGTTCAAAGGAAGCTCATCGATGAATACACATACGGTACCCTCAAGTGATGCGCCGTAACCGGCACGACCCAAATTCCCCATGGTCCAAATAGCAGGCCAAAATCCACTAGATGTCGTATTAGCGCTGATCAAACTGTCAAATAGAATGCTCACCGGATTGTGTTTGTGCCAGGAAGCCGGACAGAAGCTGATGGGAATGAGACGTTATTCTCGCAGTCTTGGGGCTCAAAGTGATGACTACCAACCTTCAATAATACCACCTGTGAAACAAAACTTGTTCCTGAGGTATGTTAAATCTCTCATCATGTATACAAACTAACAAGGTCATTCACCATGACTGAATCTATGAGAAAAGATCAACAACCGGGGTCAACGGGGAAAGAACCTGTGGCGGCTTCACCATGCCCGATTTATAATTCATATTATGGTTATTGATGGGGTCATTGACTTGGTCAAGCGTCAAAAGCAATGCTCCATCTTTTGTTGTGGCTACACACATCTCTTGAGTTAGGTGGTCCTTGAAAGGAAGAAGCAAGCCCTACCTTGTTGGGGGTCATACCACTCCAAATCATTCTGAACACAGAAAGTGATTCTCGCGGTCACGTCAACTCATGATGACATTGTTCTTTACTCACCGTACCCCAATAATGCAAGTCTACTGCCTCCCAATATGGGTCGTCTCCTGGATAAAATGTTCGACCATCTTGGTTGAACTCGTCTGAAAATACCAGCACGTATTCGTCGTTGATTCCACTTGTAAAGGATTTCCTTGTATATGCATCTTTGGGAGTATCCTTATCTATGAGCCCCCAATTACCGAGGATGTCAGGAACCTGTCCTGTAGCATTAATACCACCCAAATTAAAACCACCCTGCGTAGTCTGTCGGTGTCTCGTAGCAAAAGAAATGATAGGATAGCCTATGAAGAGTGGAGTCGTCGTTTACTTCTCCAATCAAGAACGAAGGCAGCACATACCAGCACTAAGAGCCAAGAGTACAACGGTGAGCATGGGTGCCAACAAAGCAAAGATAAAGCAGGACTCACAAAAGTGTGATAAGTCCAATAACCAGAATAGACAAACATCCCAGATTTCCCAAGCCACGACTAGTAAAAATAGATCGCCCTGAATCGCTCACTCTGTCTCGACGAGGGTCAGGGTTGTGAAGAAAATCATCTTCCTCTGAATCGTTCATAAGCAATGGCATACCCCATTCAGCAGGCGAAGGGGGGAGCGAGTACTAATGAGGATTCAAATTTATTGATAACCGCGCAGCGCGAGTCGCATTGTCAGACGTACTTTTTCGGACATGAATGGCTTTCAAACGACTGAATGTTAATTCTACAGCTGGAAAAGGATTTTGACATGCATACGGGGATTCCACAGGAAGCACGATCACGGTCACTTGGACGAAGTGAGCCAGTTCTTGAGGAATGCAGTGAAGACAGATTCACAGATGACGAAGTTGAGGGAAATCTGCCTTCCATTTCGGACGGCTTGACTATGGAAGTGGGGAAGGGGAGAGGAGGGAGGAGGGGAGTTGAGTTTAGTTTGAAAGGCCCGAAGGTGATGCAAGTACAAAGGAAAAATATTAACTCTTTCCATTTTCGTTTTCTGACTCCTAATTGATTCCAGGTGTAAGTTATTTCTTATCACGTCAAAAACAAGAATATTGAATTTCAGTCAGGAAACAGCCTTTTTTTTTGAAGATGCCGAAATGGCAATGCTCGTTCAAATGTGGTATTCTGCGTGGTTGCAGACTTGCTGCTGTCTTGCCTCTGCAAGTTGCTCAAAATCTCAGATGTATGGACGATTTCTCATGCGAGGTGCTTCTCTCTCTTGCATCCGAATACCAGCGACCCCTGAGTCAGACTCGGGCTAGAATCACTGTTTGGTACTGGTAAAACACAGGCTCAGGTAACGAAACTCGTATTTTCACCTCATTGAACCGCATTGGTACACCAAAATTAAACCACTCATTCCAACCACCCCTTGACGCCTTGAACGAAAAAAAATCGTGTATCGATCGGTGGATCACGAAATTTAAACATGGAACCAACAAGGGGACACAACACCATTTCTTAAATTTGAGGGTCAATAAGAAAAAATGCATTGTTCAAGGGAGGGTGCTCAAACCACATTGGTCGTCCGGTCTCTTTATGCACAAGAGCCGCAAGAGCCATCTTCAAAACGCCCCTATTGGTGAATATAGGTCGACGATTCACATACAAAACCAAAGGTTGGTTGATCATCAATGACTTTGTTTTTTTTAATGGACAAATCCAGGCGTTTTCGTGTGGACTAACGATATTTCCTAGGGAGAAAGCCTTTGAAACGACATTCAGCTTCTCTTTGTTTCCGTCTGAAATTTTTTGGAAATCAGTTGTGAGTGATCCTAGACGTTTTCTTCTTTTCTTGGTATGGTGTGTCTCAATGTAAAGTTCGTACTCTACCAAAAGACTACGTTCGAGCACCGCATTACAAATTTTTGAATTAAAAAATGAAAAACCCGCTCATCTCAACACCAACACTCCATGACTTCACTTTTGGAAAATGCATACCGTCACCTATGCCTCTTTGAATCCCACAATCACTTTCATGACCTTCATATGCCCTCTCACAAGAGGTGCATACGCATATGACATGTTCCACGCCACGTTGTACATGTTGAGTTAAGATATATCAAAAACAAGGGGGGGACGAAAGCACACAAGTCTCATCTGTACTACCTACATTTACCCTCATAAAATAAAACATTTGGTCATCACTCGATATTCCAACAACACTCATCATCAAAGCTATGTTTACTTTTTTTTGGCACTCGCACTCTTCTATTTTTGCGTAAAATGACGACTCCCGTCACACGCTTCCGGATTTTAGAAAAAAATTATGGATGCTCATAGTATGCAATTTATCATTTTTATTTGCTTTTGGATGAATGAGTATTGTTGCAGCAACCTTGCAGGTGTCAGATGGAGTTGTGGAGGCGGGGTAGAAATTTATTCATCGAACAGATCTCGAGATATCGGATGCTGAAACTTCTGGTTCATAAAGTTTTGAATGGAGGACCAGGCAATCAGGACGACATACAGAACCGAGTTCGGAACCCAGCTGGCGGAATTGAGAGCTTGAGGACTACACAAATATGAGCAGTAAAGGTGAACGTCTAGCTTTAACGCAATCCCTGTTGAAAGCAATGGAATACCACTCGCAGAACTGGAGTCAATAAATTATTAGAACTTGTATCATTTCGGTACAATGCCACCGGTAGGGGTATTCCCCACTGTTGTGCTTTATTCATCAATTTATTTTGTTGGCAGAACTCATTGCCTCCTTTGACAAGCGCAGCAGTTGTACTGCAACCCACATCAACTTGATGGATATCATGAAGGATACCTGGAGCAGGCCCCCTCACCCAATCTATCGAAGTAAAGAGGATCAATATTCTAAGGGCCATTGGTAGTCCTCATTTGTGTGGAATGTAGCAATTTCTAAACTGTCAAAGTAGTGTCATATTTCTTTGTACTGTCTTTGTAGACTTTCAGATTGATTGGGTAACAAAACTCCTATCTATACCTCATCAAACCACGTCGGTACACCGAAATCAAGATCCAAATCATCCATCTCAATACCAACACTCCATGGCTTCATTTTTGGAAATTCAACACCATCACTTATAATCCCCTCTTCGGATCCCGCAACCCATTTCACAACCTTCAAGTTCCCTTTCAATATGGGTGTCAAGCTTGCCCACTTGTCTGTTCCAATTTCCTCTGGATGTTCTGAAGAGGGATTTTTGGGTAAGGGAGGTTGCATGAGGCTGTAATACTTTCCGAGGATGGACGTTGAGAGAGGGATAGAAAGAGAGGAGAGGAGGGGTATAGGTTGGATTTGGACCCTGAAAAAGGGCTGGTCGGGTGCAGAGGGCAGAGAGACAGTGAAAATAATTGAAGAGTTTGGACCAGGGTGGATGGAAAAGTTGGCTAATTGTTCTGTTTTGGAAAAGGGCATGAGGAGTGTTGGGAAGGGCAAGATGCTACTTACTTGGTATATTCCAGTTACGACGACCTATGTGCGTGCGTTTGAATAGGACAGTGATGGTCAGAGAGTGAGCGTACCGTTTTCCACTGAGGATTTGGAGGACACGTATATCCTGGTGACACGGAAGGCAGAGACATTCTTATAACTCCAGCGACCAGGAGAATACAGCAATTCATCGTCTGTGGAGTTTAAAATCATACATTTTCATCAACGGCAGCACGTCGACGCACATGGTCCTATAGAGAATTAGGAACGACACGCTACCACACCATAGACTTACCAACAGGACTCTCGGAATAGGACACAAGCTACGACTGTCATACCCTGACTCAAAGTATCAAAAGCAACCTACCTGCACAAGGCCAGGCCCACCTAAGAACTTTCCACCCTCAGAGAGTACCTGTGCTTGGTAAGGGGCAGCAAAACCGGCTGGGAAGTTGGCATTGCTGGATAGTCCTGGAAGAACAAACATCCAAGTTCTGCCTTTCAATTTCCAAGGGCTGGTGCATGACGGCGTGAGCCAATCCGCTGTGGAGAAAGCAGGACCTACGCTGGTGATTTGGCGACTGTAGACATGGCTGCTGTGCTACTTCCCACGAAAACTAAGTACAACATATTACTTCAATAAATCAGCTTTAATAAATCACCCAGAACACCCATGGCAGTCACCGCAGCCCCTGCCCCTGCCCCTTGGATGATCAACGGACGAGGACTGTACCGTTCTGTATGGAAGAGCATGATATTGTCCGATCCACCCAGCGATGTCGCGAATGGATGGGTGATTGGATACCTTTCCGGTCGTCAGCATGGGATACACCATAGCCACAGGAAACCTCACTTTTCCAAACCAGCTTTTACCTGGCCTGCCTGGACATCGATGATACCGACAAATCGCAATGCCTTGCCTTGAGCACTCGCTTCCGTTCTCAGCTGTGCAAATTGCTCGTCAAATTCAGGGAGACGAGAGATGAAGTCGTCGCCAGTTGGGGACCCCTCGAGTGCAGGGGGAATCAGGGAGGTGGTTTGTACAGATTTAAAAGACTGGAGTACGGGGAGATAGGATGTTGGAGTGCTGGAGAAGGCGGAGATGGTTCGGGAGAGGATAGTGAGTTTGCGTGCGACGTCAAAACCATTGAGGTCGTCTGCTGGGTGTGGCTCCTAGATGGAATTTGGTCATGAGCTAGAAGGAGAAAGAGAACGGTCAACCGGACGAACGGTGTAGCCTTTTTCGCGGGCCATGGCGACGACAGAAGAAAATGTGGGTCCGTCAGGATGGCCAGTTGAGAATTCGTTGAAGATGTAGCTCATGGTGCCCGAAAAAACACCCTCAATTTTGATTATCTGTGCACAAAGTAAACGAGAGAACGGACGTGCAGGAGGATGGGATGCAATACTTTGTCGCCGCTAGCAACGAGCTCCTTGAGAGGGTTGATAACAGGCAGCCCAGCACCGACAGTGGCTTCGTTCAGGAAACGTGCCCCGCTCTCGCTACTCGCTTTCAGGATATCCTCCCATAGCGCCAATTCTCCAGAAAATGCCTTCTTATTGCAGGTCACAACGTGGAAGCCATGTCTGAGCCATTCAGGGTAGAGTGCAGCGACGTAATCAGACGAAGTGTTATCGACAACCGCGACACGCTGATGGTCATTGACGAGCTCTCTGAGTTTTTTCGTCAAGGCAGCGAGATCGGTCTTGAGCGGCGACGCAGCTAGGGCGGATTTCCAGTCGGCGCCAGGGTGGAAGAGAGTGCGGGTGGAGGAAGACAGGGAGAAGAGGGAGAAGGAAGCGCTGCTAGTGCGGATCTGGGTGACGAGCTCTGTGCCGACGAGGCCGACGCCGATGACGGCGATGTTGAGCATGTTGGCGGCGACGAGGACGATGAGGAAGACGAGGACGACAACGACGAAGACAACGACGACGACGACGACGACGACGAGGAAGTTGATTAAACCAAGCAGGGCCAAACACCTCTTACCCTCCGCCAGATGCTTTCCAAACGGTTGCTTGCTGTTGCTCGCTGTCCTCCGTCTCTTGCTGCTGCCCATGCTCGCTGTCTCCGCCGTCCTCTGGCTGTCCATGCCCACTTCCACTCGTCTCGTCTCCTGCTCGGTCCGTAAACAACCTCCAGCCCTCCTCTACCGCGTCTTCACTGTGTCTTCCAGCCGAAACTATCAAAGTGCCCCAGATGGCGGAGTCTATCAGCGAGGGCACTCTCAAGGCCTGGAACAAGGAAGTCGGCGAAACCGTCGCTGCTGACGAGGAAGTCGCTTCCATCGAGACTGACAAGGTATTCCCATTCTACCTCGGTCCTCGTTCGTAACCTCAAACCCGACATCTAGATTGATGTCCCCGTCAATGCACCAACCGCCGGCACAATTATCCAGCTCCTGGTCAACGAGGAGGACACTGTCACTGTCGGTCAGGACCTGTTCATCATTGAGCCTGGTGACGCCGCTCAGAGTAACTTTTCCGCATTTTGGCATGTGCTGCTGCTCATCAGCCCTCAGCTCCGCCTGCCCCTGTAAAGGACTTGACAGAATCTGCAGATCAGCAAGTCGACAAATCTCTTCCCACAGTACCTAGCCCTTCGTCCGCCGATAAGCTTAAAGACACGACTTTACCTGTAAAGGAAAAGAATGTCGAAAAGACCACCCCCAAGGTGTCTCCACCCCAAGAAAAGAGCCCACAAGAGCATCCTATATCTCTTCCGGGTTCGCGTGGCGAAACGAGGGTGACGTTTGTTCGTTCCAAGTTTGGTCGTCACTTCAATTCCTAATCCAGGTCAAAATGAATCGCATGCGGTTGCGCATCGCCGAGCGTCTCAAGGAATCTCAAAATGCCGCTGCATCGTTGACGACCTTTAATGAAATCGACATGTCATCTCTCATGGAAATGCGCAAGAAATACAAAGATGCCGTCCTCAAAGAACACGATGTCAAGCTCGGTTTCATGAGCGCCTTTGCAAAAGCTTGTTCACTCGTCCTTCGTGAAATTCCAGCTGCAAATGCCTATATCGAAGGCGATGAAATCGTATATCATGATTTCGTTGATTTGAGTGTTGCTGTCGCCACACCCAAAGGGCTTGTTACACCTGTTGTCAGGAATACAGAGGCGATGAATTTTGTTGGTATCGAGAAGGAAATCGCGAAGTTGGGCAAGAAGGCTAGGGATGGCAAATTGACCCTCGAGGATATGGCTGGTGGTACTTTTACCATGTGAGTTTGCCTTCTTGGCTTTAGCCCAAGGTCCGCCAAAAATGACTCGGGGTGCTATAGCTCGAATGGTGGCGTTTTTGGATCGCTCTATGGGACGCCTATAATCAACTTGCCCCAATCCGCAGTGCTGGGTAGGATACACTTGTTTCGACTAGAAAAGTAAAGTTTAAAACTATTTCTAGGTATGCATGCGGTGAAAGACAAGCCCGTCGTCGTTGATGGCCAGGTTGTCATCCGCCCAATAATGGTAGTTGCCTTGACCTACGATCATCGTCTTTTAGATGGTCGAGAAGCTGTCACTTTCCTTGGTATGCCATCTTCTTTTTCTGTACGTTGAGTCTTTATTGAGCCTGTTTAGTGAAAGTGAAAGAGTATATCGAGGATCCCAGAAAAATGCTCCTTGCATAGGTAGTTACGCAACGGGCAGAATCGAATATTGGCGTTGAAGACTGTATGTGGATAAAGTCGTCTACTCACCCCCCCCCCTTATTCCTACGGACTATATATTACATCTTGATCAGGAGTTAAGTATATGCAGACTTTTGGGGGTGGTCCGTCCTATCACCTCCTTACAAATATAGTGACCATGTTAGAACCCTTTTCTCTCATGTTAGAACTCCTTTCCCTCGCGTTAGAACTTCCTCTCATGTAAGAACCTCTTTCTCTTGTTGGAAATGGTAAGTAAAAAGTGATCTGTCCATCAGCCCGTGGAATTCAATTATAGCTTGACGCTTGTTCTATCACGGCGGACAAATAGCTGTCAAGTAATTAATCAAGTGATTAGAAGGTCTGATGACATCGGCAACTTTGCATTTGGACACTGCTTGTCTCTCACTTCATTTAAGTGCCTAGCTGAATGTACAACTTTCTTTCTCTAAAGCCCTGGATAATGTCTGTCTCTGTCTTTCCCTATTGTAATGTAGTGTTGAAAACTGTGGCCACCAAGAGCTGAACACTTGGCTCTCTTCCTCATAGATTCCAACATGTACCCTCCAGGATGCTCTCCTACTGACCTTCGATATCTTGCTCATATTGAACAACTATTTTGGTCTCAGATGGGTGAAACAGCAGGAAGAGAGCAGTTGGTGCTCCAGAACCGGACAGAGAAAAGCATTGCTCAGAAGTCATTGTCCAGTGTACTCTCACCAAAGCGGAAGAGAAGACATTGAATAAAGCCAAAGTGACAGTTGCTTGATCTCTTTTTAAATGCTTGCTTGGTAATGAGTGGTTGTTGACACAAGATTCCCATAAATCTAGTTATCAGGTGTGATAAAGGAGGCAGGCAGTACAGCAGCACCGAGTACAAGCATAGATCACTTGGGACATTGTAGCAGACAGCCTATTGACAATTCCCAGAGTGTGAGGCGCTATTACTACTCTACCTGTCTGCTAGCAAACTTCACCCACACCCTAATCCTTTGGCCATATACCTGTAGACATATCCCAGGCATTGGGCCCTCCACATCTTAGGATTAGTTTACTTGTTGTGGAATGGAATCGTGTGACATGTGACCAGGTACACTGACGCCATACAGGGGGACAGCTTGTCCGCCGTATATCCGTGATCTGACTCCAACTTTTCGGCTCCTTGGGTGCCTGCAAAACTTTGGGCAGTGTTCATCTTTCCTTCTGTTTATATATCTCTCTCTTTCTCGGGGACTTTTTTTTTCACAAAAACTGGTTGCAGGGGAAGGCTCAATAAAAAAAAACAATCATGGTGTGCTTTGAATCTGAAATCTCTGTGGTACTGGCGATATGTGTGCCAGTTAGTTGTGTGGCTTTATGGTTTACGACGAGAGCGAAAGAAGGCGGTGTGAGGTTGCCTGTGTATGTTGGTGAAGAAGAAGAAATACTTACAAGAAGTGCTGATGTTGGAGGGTATCTTTCTGGGGATGATCCTTTTGATGTAACGAAACTTGAGGATATAATCGATGGGTATCCTATCGATGAGGATGAATTTTGGAAAAGGGTGAGCAAACAGTATCTCTTCTCATCGGCTCTGCCTAATCTGTTCTTTTTCTTCTTCGGATTAGATACGACGGTGGAAGCTGGTCATGTCAGCGCTTCTTACTTTTGTGGTCGCCATCAACGCTTCTAGTCTCGGATGGTCTATAACAAGTGCTGAGATTAATAGAATCCTCAGTACTCTATTCCAAACTTCTTTTTCACTCCATCTCCTTGTTCTGACTGGTCTGTCAGTCCATCAGCGAGATGTGGCGTCTCATACGAGATCGATAATTCATATCACATCTCTGGTTGCTGTGGTCACCAGTTTATTCTGCATTGCTAGTATAATGCCAAGCTTAACCGTCGGTGGGATTTCGAGTCGGGAGATCAGGAGAGATGATTTTTACACTACATTTGCGATTTATGTGGTATTCCTTGTTATTGCAGTGACAAGGCCTTTGGGACCAAAGCTCCATTTCCCTTCGGAGAGGATATACTCGGAGAAAACGGTTATGGGCATTACGAATAAGGATGAAGAGAATGTGTGTGGTCTCGTTGGTATGATAAATAACCACTCCTCAAAATCTCGACGGACGGACTGACTGACTTTCTTTCATTACAGGTGCATCTATATGGGACACTCTATTATTTTCATACACGACTAAAGTTGTCATGCTGGGCAACATTGCTCAAAGCCTCGACATTGGCGACTTACCTATCGTCCCAGGAAACATGCGTGCTACCATGAATTTCGCCAAAATGAAACGTGCAATGCGAGAGATCAAATTCAATTTATCTATAACAGGACGACAACGAGGAGAGCGATGGTCACCCAAAACAGGGACAGGATGGAATTTAGCCTATCGTTTACTTGTGGTGAATGTGTTACCGTTTATCGCATTGTTTGCTCTAGCTGCGATTTCGGCAGCGTTGTTCTATACCCCTGCGGTGTTTTTGCAGAGGTTGGTGAAGTATTTGGAGGGAGATGGGAAGAGGGAGGATATGAGTTGGGGTTGGGTTTGGGTTGTGGGATTGTTTGTGTCGAATGCGATTACTTTTTTGAGTGAGTCTTTCTGCTTTGGGTCTTCTGTTGGTTGATCTTGGATCGTTCAAGTTACTGGTCAACTATGGTCGTTGGCCACGACTACGATCCAAGTTCGTCTTCGGATACAATTGAACTCGATTCTATTCGCAAAAACTCTCGTTCGGAAGGACGTCGCTTCATCAGCACCACCAGCATCATCACAACAAGATGGAGTGAAACCGAGAACGGAGGAAGAGGAAAAGGGAGATGACGAAGATGACTTTTCAACTAAAGCCCAGATTATGACTCTGATGACAACAGATGTTGACCGTGTCAGCGAATTTGCTTGGCACTTGTTCTCGTTGGTCGATTCTCCCATCGAAATAGCTATCGGAAGTTTTTTCCTGTATCAGCTACTTGGTAAGTGCTCTTCCTTTTATTTCACATTACTGTGTTGTCAACAAGACCCTGCGGGGACTGTTTAGGCGTATCATGCCTCTTTGGCCTTGCTGTGACTTGCTTATTTCTACCTCTTAATCATTTTGCGGGAAAGGTTGTCGTGGAAGCGCAAGAGAATTTGATGAAGGCTAGGGATGAGAGGGTTGCTTTGATGAATGAGGTATGGTATTCAACTCTTAAGCACCGTTCTTCGCATGAGGCCATGTATTGAATGAGTGGATAGATCCTCGGCGGTATTAGGATGCTCAAATTTATGGCTTGGGAACGCAATTTTGAGACCCGTGTGCTCAAAGTACGTGAGAAGGAATTAAGGTTCCAGAAGTTGAATTATACGATTGAGGTACGTTGAGTGAGCGAGTGTGTGTGAAGGGTATATTGACGATTGTTGATGTGTTTAGACTCTCTGGAATGCCATTTGGTAAATGTCATTTCGGAATGTTGCCCACCCGAATATGCGTGATGAGCTTATTGTTCTTAAATAGGAATGGAAGTCCTATCCTTGTGACATTGGTGTCTTTCTGGCATTATGCGGTGGTGCGCAGAATGCCATTGACCCCAAATGTGGCTTTCACTTCGGTGAGTTTTGGTGAAATCGAGTTACATTGTTTCCTTACTTGATTCGTGATTGAATTAGATCATGGGTAAATTTGACTTCTTTTCTATATGCATTACTCAAAATTGAGATACTGGCCGTAACTTTAGTCTTTAACGAGATGAAATATGCGCTCAATGCTCTCCCTGAAACGTTCATTAACATGCTGCAAAGTTTTGTTTCTCTTCGCCGCATCGAGAAATACCTTGATGGAGGCGAAGTCAAAGCTATTCCTCCTCTCGACCGTCAAGAGAAAAGAATTGCACTCCGATCTTGTACTCTTACTTGGCCTCAAGACCGATCAATGACGAGCACTGCTCCCTCCATCGCACCAACCCCGAAACAGAAGTTTGTCCTGACTGATTTGACCTTGAATTTTCCTCAAGGGGAGTTGACGCTCGTTTGTGGGAAATTGGGATCAGGAAAGACTTTGTTGTTATTGTCGTTGCTCGGTGAAGCGGATGTTCTGGCCGGGCAGTTATCGTGTCCACGTTCTCCTCCTGATTCTCTAGTTTCTTTTGCGGAGAGCGCTGTTATTACGGAGGATGAATGGGTTGTAGAAGGATCAACGGCATATGTACCACAAGCTGCGTGGCTTAGAAATGCCTCTATTCGAGGTGTGTCTATGCTTTGGGAACTGTCTATTCAGAAAGTTCACATTTTTGGTTAGATAATATTTTGTTTAATCTGCCATATGATGAGGAGCGGTATCATAAAACACTTGAGGTTTGTGCGTTATTGAGCGACCTTGAGATTTTGGAGGACGGTGATGAATCTGAGATTGGGGAACGTGGTGTGAGTTATTTACCTCATTGTGGAAAAAAAGCCTTGTGGCTGCGCTTACTCATCATTTACCTAGGTCAACTTGTCCGGTGGTCAGAAAGCTCGAGGTAAGAGTGGTCGTACAGCATCACACCAAACTCATATCCCCCTGACGTGTTTGTTTAGTTTCTTTGGCACGAGCAGTCTATTCTAGAGCATCGATTCTCCTCCTTGATGACGTTCTTTCTGCCGGTGGGTTTCTTGGGAACTTGGAATATAGTTCTTAACTAACACCGTTCCAAGTCGATGCTCATACTGCTTCACATCTGTACATGGAATGCCTCAAGGGTGAATTGATGAAAGGAAGAACGGTTGTTCTTGTTTCACATCATGTTCAGCTTTGTGCTCCAGGTGCAAAGTATATTGTTGCGCTTGATAACGGACGGTTGCAATTTGAAGGTAATTCTGAAGCATTCCTTGCGTCTCCGATCATGAAAACCCTGGTTCAAACGACGGATAATGTATCAAAGGAAGAGACAGAAGAACTTGCCAAAGCAGAAGAGAACGTTCTAATAGCATTGCCAGAGAAGAGTGGCGAATCATGTTCGGAGGCTAGCTCTACTATCACACCAACTTCATCACAAGTCAAAAAGGAACGAAAGCCGCCACGAAAACTTGTAGAGGAAGAGAAACGTGCGGTTGGCCGTATCGGCCGCGAAATATGGGAAACGTATATTTGGGCTTGTGGGAATAGCTGGTACTGGATGATTTTTATAAGTATTCTGATTGCTGCTTCGCTCAGTCCGGTACTTGAGAATGGGTGGTTGAGGTATGATTGAAAAGAGGTATAAAAGCCCTGGTGATTTGAACCTGATACTTCTGATTAGGTATTGGTCCGAAGCATCGCCAGAGGAGGGTGCCAACAACCCTGTATATTACATCATGGTATACGCGGTCATCACAACCATTGGACTGGTTGTTTCTACCGTCCGTTGGTTTGTATTATACGGCGGTTCAATTCATGCTTCGACGGTACTCTATGAGAGACTCTTGGAGACGGTGCTGTTTGCCAACATTCGCTTCCATGACACTGTTTCTAGGGGCCGGCTTTTAAACCGATTTGGAAAAGATTTTGAAGGTATGGAAGACGAAATATTTCCCAAGATGCCATAAAGCTCAAATTTTATCCGATAGGCATAGACAGTAGCCTTTCGGATAACTTTGGAAGAAGTATCATCTATGGTTTATCGGCTGTCACAACTTTGGTCACTGTCAGTGCTGTTGGAGGACCTCCGTTTATCCTTGCGGCGGTGATTTTTGGTTTCATCTATTGGAATGGTACGCCGACATCAGTCGTGTAAAATCTCAGGCTCAAATGATTTCTTGTATAGTTGCAAAGGTCTGTTCTTATTAGAGGTCATCTACATTTGTACTGAGCTTGACATAGGTGTATGGTCAAACCTCTCGGGACATGCGACGTCTCGGTGGGTAGAATGGCCTCAGGTTGTTTGCACGCTTATCTTTTCATAGATTCTGTCACGCGCTCTCCGCTTTACTCTATCTATGGGGAGACTATTTCTGGAGTTCCGATCATCCGAGCCTTTGGTGCTTCTTCAAAGTTTCTGAGGGATATGTTGCAATGCGTCGATACTGTATGTCCATTTCTCTCTTGCATGCTCAACCTTAGAGCTGACGAAGCTCAGAACTCGAACCCGTATTACTGGATGTGGGGAGGTGTGTTTGTTTCGGAATGATCTGTATTTGTTCCAATGTCTCTGTCAGTCAACCGGTGGCTTTCTGTACGATTCAACTTGGTATCTGCTGCGATTGTTGGAGCTACTGGATTGGTATGTCTTGTGACGCCGAGAATTACAGCTTCTTTTGCTGGTTTTGCCCTCGCGTTCGCCTCCACGATAACAGGGGACCTACTATTTATGGTGAGTAATATTGTTTTATTCGAATTACTCGGGTGTAAAAAAGAGATAAGGTCCGACGATTTGTTGGTCTAGAACAATCAATGGTCTGTAAAATGAATTTTGGGGTGCTTTTAATCTGTTCACATTTTCTAGGTTGCTCTTGAACGTGTCAAAGAATACTCAGAATTGAAGCGCGAACCTCCAGAATTCATTGAACCGAGGCCTCCCTCTTCTTGGCCTTCTCAAGGTGCTATCAAGTGTGAAGACCTTGTCATCCGATATGCCGTGAGTATATGTTCAGACTTTTGACCTTTACTGACCCTTCTGCGGTAGCCCGATTTGCCAGACGTGCTCCATCATCTCAATTTCCAGATTAATCCTGGCGAAAAAGTAAGTCTCAGAATGGAAAATCACTGGTCTGAAGTTCATATGACGTAGGTTGGCATCCTCGGGCGCACAGGTTCGGGAAAGAGCACCCTTGCCCTTTCGTTCTTCCGCTTTGTAGAACCAACAGAAGGCCGTATACTGATTGACAATCTTGATACAAGCAAAATTGGTTTGACAGATCTCCGAAGTCGCCTGACTATCATACCTCGTGCGCGTCTCCTAACCCCAAAAGAGTGGCTGACAGTCTTAATGCGCCCTCAGAGGATCCAACTGTTCTGAGTGGAACCCTCAGATCAACTTTGGATGTGTTTGGGGAGTACAATGATGCAGATATCGTGAGTTCTTCAGAGCTCGCTTTCCATATTGAAAAGTGATGTACCGATTTGTAGTATGAGGCATTGCGTCGTGTCCATCTCATACCGTCGGCAGATCTTTCAGCCGAAGCCGAAGCCGCAGATACAGTTAATGTTAATGTCTTCCGTGATCTTGACTCTCTTGTCTCAGAGGGAGGGGAGAATTTCTCTACTGGGTGAGTCCCTCCCTCTGCTTTGCTTGCTTCGGTGGTCTCAGGTCAGGTCAGGGAAAAACAACTTTTGTGCATGGCACGGGCTATTCTCAAGCGGACTAAAGTATTGGTTATGGATGAGGTATGTGTCCTGTCGGCTGGAGGCAAACAAGTCGATCAATCTCAATTTACTTGACGCACAACAGGCAACCGCGAGGTATGAAGTTGGGCATGAGTACAACCATCATGGTTTTGATCGAAATCTAGCGTTGACTATGCAACTGATGAACTCATTGGGAAAACGATCAGGCAGTGAGTCTAGTCTTCCTTCAGTTTGAATAAGAATGACCGATTTGCCCTTCAGGGAATTTGCAGAAAGCACTATACTAACCATTGCCCACCGTCTAAGGACGGTTATTGACTATGACAGAGTAATTCCAAACTGTAACTAATACTATAAAGCAACTTACATGAAGCTCTTTAGGTCATGGTACTAGAAGAAGGACGCATCATTGAGTTTGACAAGTACGCTACGTTAATGTGCCACCACATATAGTGACTAATTTTTTACAGTCCTTCTTCCTTGCTAACCAATACGAGTTCTAAATTTCACGCGCTTTGCAAAGCCAGTGGAAAAGACGAGTTTGCGATGCTCAAGAAAATGGCAGGATTATAGAACCCCAGTGATCTGTACCTAGAGAATTAGAGAATATGACACTAGATTGCTCAGACCACATCTTATGGTCAAGTGAAACTATTGGCAACCATAGCTTGTGGGAGATCACTGATTACTATTCCTCAACAATTGGCCTTACGACCTTTCCGAATATTAGAAATACCCCGCTGACCTGACTGAGTTCCCGAAAAAATATAAGACAGACTGCGAGGGATCCACTAAGCCTGCGGATCCGTGTGATTATGTCAGACAGACTAAACTCGAAATAGTAGTCATAGTGTAAGCAAAAATCAGAATATGAGCCAAACACCTGCAAAAAACACCAACTTCTCATTCATGGCCACCTTATGGTTGTCTCCCTCCCAAGCATTATTTTGACTCTCAACAGACTTTATTCAAATCAATTAACATATGAGCTGCAACAAGAGGCTATGCCTTTATAACTCAGAGGTCAATACGAGAGAATAACTTTAACAGTCATTTATGCACGTGATTGAAGCTACCATCCACCTAACTTATCAAGAGAGCAGCAGAGAAGAACAACTACTCGAGCAACTAGGTGTCCTTTGGCTCAAACTTAAGTAATCATAAGGCTCCAAGCCAACGTATGAAGTGTCATGCAATTGGTCATACAAGGACCTCCAGGGTATGCCTAGTGGATCCGCTGTGAGGATCGATGACTAAACCTTAGGACGCCGGTAAACGCCGGTAAATCAATCAATGATACACCATGATTATTATTGGTACACCGGTACTTGGAGATTGGGACAGTCCCTCCTGTACCAACATTTTATTTCTATTATTTTCCAGTACTTTTCTAGAGGTAGTTGAGTCAATATTTCGCCCCTCAAGTCGCCAACACGATTGCAAAGCCCTCGTGTCTTGTAACTTTGGACACAGCATAGGTTGCCGACAATGTTATATTAGAAACAACTTTGTATACTGGACAATGTATCCTCAGATGAACGAAATTTTTTCTATCACATGCAGCTCCCAAGTTCGACAACTTCTTTGACTCCTGAGTCATGGTATTCCAGACTTCTACCTACTCGGAGAAATTACCAAGATTACATGTCTCATGCTTCTTGATCAAAGCCATGTGTTTCTGGGAGAGGGAGAGAGAAAGAGAATTCTGTATGCTACACCCGAGCTTCAGGGGTCAGCTGGAGTTGTTCCGAATTGGGCACGTGTTTCTGGGTTAATCAACACCATTGTAGTGAAGTACCTGCTAAAGAGCCCACCAGGTCTTTGTTCCTTTTGGAGCCATGGATTTTCTTCTGCCTGCTTTGACTGCTATTATCATTTTTCCGTGCTTGCTCCCGTGCCAAGGGCCGACTGTATCAAGAAGTAATAACAAAATGCAAATGGCCTAGAATATCCCCCTCTGATATCAATCGGGTTCTTTTGTTGATTCTCGATGGTGTAATCGATATTCTTAGAGAACTCTGCGGCTGAAAGCTGCCCAGTTGGGCAAGAACACCGAAGGTTTCATTCCATGTCTCTGGATCTCATCCATGAATGACGAGACGCGTTCAATATGTATTTGAATTCTCCATCATGAGAAATTACGCATCCATGATATCCATATTCTCACTGATTGTATTTTATCGATTTCCGTGTTTTCTATACAGTACATTTGTCTTTGCAGTATCCAAAGGTGGCTTGACTTAGAATGTCCTTAGATACAACGTTCTACAGATGGCATCCTGCAGCTCTGGAAAACGGTTCATCAAACTTCGAACAAAGGAGACATTCACGATAATTTACATAAGACAAAGATTAGACAAGGATATAACTACATCCTGACTAGCGACCTTTTTTTTCCTATACCTTATAGGTCGGGTCATGTTGTGCTGAATTAATCATTCCCGAGGTGTCCACATTTTCTTGAGGATGAACTTTTGAAGTTCATCATCATTGAGACCTCGAAGCGATTCATTGTGATCAACGCCCTGGGAAGGAAGTATCAGCCAGTTTCGAGAAGCTTGAAAGAATACGCAAACCTCTCGTTGAGCTACTCGGATGACTGCTTTGGCGATTTGAGCACTGATTTCACGGACTAGAGCATTGTGTTATGTCGTGTCAAAAAATGGCTTCTATGACATACTTCGTTCAATACGTGGGTACAGAAGACCCTGGGCACGTTCCTCGCTAGTCAGCGAGTCAGCCAATCCCAGAGAAGAGGCCTCGACCATGCCACCTGTCACAGATTTGACACGTCCGAGTATCGCAGCCAGACCCAAACCTATAAAGGAACACAGTGATGCAATGACAAGATGGATAAATTCAGTGGTACGGACCTGGGAAGATATACATGTTATTGCCCTGCCCAGGGTAAAGTGTAGTTCCCTGGAATGGCTGGTCCGGGAAGGGTGAACCAGACGCAAAAAGTACTGATCCGTTTGTATGCTGCACAGCATCGATAAACGAGCATTCCGAGAGTCGAACAGGGTTGGATAGAGGAAAGATGATGGGACGGGGATTGACTGATGCCATAGTTTGAATGACTTCCGGCGTGAATGCCCCCTGCAAGGCCCAGCACGACATCAGTGAACTGATCGCTGGCCGGGTGACCTGAAGCACGTACAGTGATAGTGGAAAGCCCAAGTAAAGCAGTAGGCTTCACAAACTTAATGATCTCGATTAGGTTGGTCATCGGAGTGCCACTGTAGTCGTCCCTCGAGAAATCTATCATACCCAATCAGACAGTGAGAACGGGAAGTCAAAGTTGACTCACATTTCTTGTGCTCTGCAATTTGCCCACGGGTATTATACACTAGTCCTTGCGAGTCCACGAGCCATATGCATCTACGAGCTTCTTCCTTCGATAAACCTTGGAGAGTGAAGAAGCTCGTTAGTTGTTGGGCTACTCCGACTCCTGCTGATCCTGCCCCAAAGAACAAGATGCGGTGTGACGACAGGGGTTGACCAGATGCCAACGAAGAGAGTTTAGCCGCATTCAGGAAGCCACTGAGGACGACGGCTCCTGTCCCTTGAATATCATCATTGAAAACGGGATATTTTTTTTGATATCGTTCAAGGTACTTGAAGGCATTATCAGTTGAGAAGTCCTGAACAAAAATGAGACACAATTTCTCGAAGGTAAAATGGCGGAAGGAAACTAAAATACCTCGAATTGGATCATCAACTTTGGAAAGGTGGTGGTCATTTCATGCATGAACTCGTCCATGAATTCAGTCATTTCCTGATCCGGAACACGTTTCTGACGCAATCCGAGATATAAGGGATCTTCCAAATATCTTTGGGTATTGGTACCGAGATCAAGACATATAGGGATGGTTGACTCTGGACGAATGCTGCAATCAATTTGAGTGGAGAATCATCGGTAAGTTGCAGATGCTTCTTACCCAGCACCAGCAATATACAAAGATAATTTTCCAATTGCAATGGGCATGCCATTTACACCCAGATCACCCAATCCAAGGATTCTTGATCCTAGTCGTGACGTGATCAGCCAGCAAACCACACAAACCACCACACTTACCATCTGTGACAACGCTTATACGTGCTTCATCTATCTTCGGCCAACTGTTGATTACTAAAAACAGATCAGAGACATTCAACCCATACATATGGAAACACACCTTCACGAATCTTGCCTTTGTCCTTAATGGAAATGAACTGAAAATAAGGTTAATCATCAGATCCGTTCCAGTGATGTTCTGGACACGAACCAGCCCTTCTGGACGCCTGTAAATATGTGAATATTGCAAGCAAGCATCCCCAACAGTCGGTGTATAAATTATTGGCGTGAATTCTGACATGTTCTGAAGACAAAGCTTGTAGAACATCTGAGGGTTGTACTCTTTGAGGCTGGACAAATAGATATATTTCTCTATATTCTGATCTTTGGACCTCAGTTGTTCGAGACACCGCAGAACGTGGGAGGATTCTTCAAAAGCGGGTGGCAAAAGGCCACGCTTAGGTTTAGATGCTGTGTGACGCATCAGGAACCTTGATAGTGAAGAAAACAAAAGAGGCAAACGTTGTGGGGCCACCCTCAGCCTCTGAACACCATTCACCAAGTAGGGAGTCAGAACGATAGTCATGGTGGTACAGCTGAAGAGAGCAAGATGAAATAGAAATCTGGGGGAACTTGAAAAGCTTGGGGCTCGAACTTAAATATGATCCGCGATTTGCGATGCTACCGAATAACAATCCCTTTCGGTTTCAATATACACTTTGTCGGAATAGACCGCCTGTTGCCCAGCAACGCCAGTATAGATGAGACCAAGCATACACATAGGACATCAAATGTTTTGGCGAAGTCATATACTTGACAGTGATTATCGAATTTCCCAATGGCCTTTGATTGCTGGGCACTGCACTGAAATGAAAATAACCCACATCGACTAGGAGTTTCATGTTTACTCTGGATAAGGACTCGGGCCTCGTACGACTCACCTAGAATGGCGTGACTTACCCCAAACATATTTACATTTGTTGTCACTACCGTCAATGCAACTCATTCCCTCAACAACAGTTGTATGTGTGTCAGTAAGAACAAATCAAGCTCAGATGTCTGAGAACATGATGCATGGCAACCTATGGCGACTAATGCAAAGCCTGTTCGACAATAATCGTTTTCATTTTCGTCGATGAATTCCGGGAACACCCCTGACCTTTGGACTCAGAGTAATTGATCGGTGAGCCGGGGTACCACGATCAAAAGTTGATTGAAGTGCTCGATGCCATTTAATGTCGTCCAACGGCACCGATAAGAACCATCTTGTAGGGGCCTTCTAAAGTCTTCTCGCGCAACAACTTATTTATGACTTGCAAGGCTGGGGCCTAGTTCTCGGGACCTACTATTACTTGGAGGGTATTGTACGAATGGCATACTCACGCTCGAGATATCTTGGAAGCAATGCGCAGCCTGAAACACGGAATTCAGTGTTGTGTGGTTCTCAAATTAAAGCCATGACTGCGCTCTCGCGCCTTTAACTTCATAGAGATAAACCTTCTGCTCGTCTTCTGATGATGCAAACTCATCATCCGGCCGTTCGTGGCAACAGCATTTGAGGCCCAATGGCCCACATGGCCCGCAATCGATGGTGACTTGGATGGTGAGCTCAGCTTGATCTTAATTACAGTATCGTTCAATCCGGGACTGAGACTGTACTTATCGTCAAGTGTGCTTCCAATCCATCAACAGCGAACCCAGAGAGACCAACTATGATGACTCTCGGCAGCTCACTGCGCTCCGCAAAAGAGACCATCGACACAAACAGGATTGGACTATTACTAACCAATCTCAAGTCACGGCCGCGGCCATCAGTTTGCCCAAATTTCCCAAAGTCAAATTGCAATTGCCAGACTGTAATGTCACAGTAGAGAGCCAGCCTTGCTCAGTTTACCTATACTTTGCATCTCCATTGCTATTCCTGCTGATTTATCACGATATCAGGTGTTATTCACCAAGAGCTACAACAGGTGTCATGAAGAGCAGATATAGCTCATGTACAGCAGATTCCCAAGTCATTCAGACCGCTGTATCGCTGAATCTGTGTATATAGTGCGCCGCCTGTGTTGCTGAACCTAACTCTCCGGACATCAAATTCGTGTTCATTTTCTCCAGGGTTCCTTATATGAGGTCATGCGGATACTGCATACCGGCCCGTTTTACTGCATGGTTTCATCTCCATTTGTAGGATTGCCTTTGCGAGTCCCCATGGAAAATCGATCCTTGCATCGAGGCTCATATCATCGATTGGCACATTCACTATCCGGTCTTCGGAAGCGATATGCCGGTCCCCTTTCTCTGTCTCCTTTCATCTAGGCTTCTCCATGCTTCCGAGTTCTTCAACTGATTAGAGGGTGAGAAGGATTGCGCTTTATCTACTGATGCCACACCTGTGGTTATGTGTGGACCCTGCACTTGCGGAGTTCTGAGCCCTCTTTGACTCAGTGGAAATTGCCCAATATCTCTAGACTCCTCTCCTCATTCTCTAAATGTCTCTCTCATAGTCTATCGCCAACATGCTGCATACGATCGTCGACCTAGAGTCAGGATTGCTCTCATGGCTTGCATTACTTTGACAAACTCTATCCATCTACATATGATCGATTGGTCAATCTTCAGACAGGCCTTCTTGTTTCCGAAAGTTTGGATTCATCCTAATATTCGTATTCTCTGAAGTTGCCATATTTTTCTCATTAAAAGAATCTTCACTTCCTAGCACATCCTCAAATGACTACCACCGGGTTCTGATTTTCTTTGGAATCCTGATTCTTCATGTGAATGTCACACTCCAGGGAAGTTCGTTCGCCAATCATACTCAAGCCTCAGAATAATGTCCAGTGCATATTCCAGTCAACCTGAGGGTCTGTGCCCTTGAGGATCTGTCATTGTCATCTTACATCTCCCTAAGTAGGACATGCTTGAAAAAAATGAAAGTGCCCATCCTCTTTGGACTGGTAGTTTTCCTTGTCTTATACTTATTAAAGCCTGCTCTCAGCACTGGCAGTCTTCATGCCGTCAGAGTCCGGGGATCTCCAAGTACTATTGCCGCTGTTCGGCCCGATTGATCCAAGTCGACAATGGCTGTGGGATTGTTGTTGTTGTAATTTGATCTACATGAATGATCCTAACCAAAAGATTTAGAACATGTGTTGCAAGACCCTGATACATTTCTGTACGTACTTCGAACAGTCATATGTGTCAATGGCTTTCTGACTACCACTGACATTTTGGGACATGTAGCTCTCCCAAACGGGATCCTATTGTCTATATTGGTCTCAGTGACTGGCTATGAATAATACTTGATGGTCTAGGGTTCAATAAGTGTAGGAGAACAGAGTCGGTCCACATGAGCATGTGGTGTCCTTCAAAAAATTATGCTAGTATCTTTATCAAGGTACTTTGGCATAGATAGCATAGTGATGAATGTCTTATCCAACCGCCACTGGTACTCTTCGGGAATAGCCGGAGCCGGTGTAGCTTCTAATGTTTACAGTCACGTGAATTTCTTCCCAGTACACAGGGCTCTTTAAATGCGGCTGATCGCCAACGATATCACATTTACCATCAGTGTGAGATACCAGACCCGAGCAGGCAAGAAGCAAAGGAAGCATGTCGAAATGGTGTTCAAGTTGATTTCCACTTAAACGCCAACTAAACAAGACCTATTGACAGCCTGTGAAATAGGATGAAAGTGCTCACCGGTCCAGTGCTCAATTTTAGCGTAGCTGAAATGTTTTGGTACAGTTTGCGATATGTTCTTGTGGGCTTAAAGGGTCTGTCTGATCCAAACATCCTCTTTTAATATTGGTAGGATACCACTTGACACGAGGGCACAAAGCCTTTTGCGGGAATTCTTCCTTGAGTTATTATGTGAAAGTCGGGCTTGTGGATCCAGGTTTCTCGAAGATTCCCTAATTTGTATGTGTGAGTGACGCAGTGTGGTTCGACGAGTCGCCAAATACAACTCATTACTCGATATCAAACTGAACGATGATGATTTGCTTTATATCTGACTTTGATGATTCTTGGCTCCTGTTCAGAGGCAACTATTCGTTCAGGTCAGGGATACGGGTCAAACATTTACGTGGCAAGCTCAAAGAATTCAGGAAACCATCATCTGTCACCATGCGGACCCATTTCACGGAGTGCCTCTTGAGGATACAGGAATCATGCTGCCCTTCTGACCTTGGTCTTGGCTGTATTCATTGATTAGGATTCTTGCATCTGGCGTTGATCGTTCACACAACCTGTCCAGTTACTGGAGATTCCATCGCCGATATTCTTTTCTTAGTTACTCTCTGCCGCTCCTATCTACAACCCTTGCATATGAGCTTAGAATCGTTAACTCTCGGCCTGGATTTCCAGAAAGGAGAGACCCCACGGTATAGCATTAAATCACTAAGCTGCAGTAAGATGGTAATCAGCAGGTCTGTGATTACACCGGATGGAGTACACGCGTCATGATAAGTCGAAGATTGACCATTCAATGTATCTTATTACGACCGTATTGGAGCAGTAACATGTCCTTGACAGTCGGGACAGCCCGGACAATGGCAGAATTGAGCTTTCAGGGATCATGCTGCAATGGAAAAAAAAGGAAAACCGGTACAGGCCGAGTGTTCCTCCATTTTTCAGATAGGCGATGTTGCGAACGATACATGGTTCACGACACATCCCGAGGCCCCGAGCAGAAAAATCTGCTGCGATCATTGCAGATATTGCTTCATCAAAATGGAAATTGAACACTCTGAAAAAAGTCTGGCATCGGGACCCTCGGTCCGTATTTGTGCAATCCCCGCCCATCTTATGAAACTGCGACACTGCGACACGCTTTCTAATCTATCTGCAAAGCTGTAACACAAAAGTGCTCTTTTTTCTGTCAATTGTTGACTTGAAATGTAACAGGCGCACGTCTTGTTTGGCGAAGACAAATGCGGAGCTAAAACTCGTAATTAACCTCGAGTCCACTGTTCCGGTCCATAGCCGAAAACCACCCCTATTCTCCATGTGCGTGCAATGTATCGTCAGTAGCCTTACACCTCACCACCCCCTTTCCGTACTGGTCCTGAACGGCACCCAAGATCCGAGGAAGACGACGATTTCCTTTGAGAAATCACAACAAAAGAACCTGAGAATGTCCTATGTCTACGCCGTACCGAGAGCCGACAGGAGGATTGGAGAGAGACATGATGCAAGAGCTCCCATTGAGATATCGAACGAGTCGCAAAAAATTTACATGAGACAAACGCATTCCAGAAAAGCACCAAAACGTGGGTTCCTCATTTACCGGACTAAAGTCTAAATGTAGGCTATACTGCTTTAAAGCTTATTGGAAGAGGTGCAAGCTTGGGAAGAGAAGAATCTTCCCCTGTTACAGCCAAAGCGGCCTTGTGACACAATACCAATGGCTTCACAGATAGATCATTGACTCCGCAGCGCTGTCCTTATAGTTCTTAATCATCTGGACTATATATGACGAAGCTCACTATTGGGAGTCAGGTCGCGGAGCTTCTGAGCAATGTGTAAGGCAAGAGATGCCTGCAAAGTGGGCCTTCGCATAGAAAGCAAGCAAGGAGCTGTCAATCTTTTTTCTACTATTCATCTTACTGCCTCCAGATGATCTCACTACTACGGTGGTTATTACATTCCAAGACCAAGCAGTAACCTGAACCCGGCTCACTTTCTCACTCGCGGAATTCAAAAGACAACTATATTTGCCTACAAAATTCGCAGTGACATATCTCTGTAGATACCTCCATTTCTACCTTGTCTACATATTTAGGCACGTTCGCTCTCAGAGCAAGGCAATGACTCTATTCAACGACCCATCCAACCCTATACATTAGAGGAGTGGTCAGTAAATCGACCAGACATCGACAGGTACTCCGGTGAATAAAGAATAACAAGTAAACGGTGGTCTTCCATCGGCGATGAAGGACATAAGAACCGCAGGCCACGGAAGAAAAGGTTAGCACACTCAGAACCAAGTGATGATGTGAGTGTTCAGTGGATTTGATACCTATTCAAGGTACTTTCCACCTAGATAGATGCTGAGCCGCGCCTATTCGTAGGCTACTAGGCCACGTGTCATTAGGCTCGACCTTCATCTGTCAGCCCTCCCTGGATATTTTCTAGCCCATTTTGGGATACGAGCATGTTGAGCATGTTTGGGGCTTGCAGTAAGCTCTGAGTGAGTGCCAATATGAATGCAATATCAACGTCACCGGAGATGGCAAATTTAAGGAAAGAAAGGGTCAAAAAAAGAAGTGCCAGGTGAAACGTATGAGCGAGATGAGTCTACTCTGCGATCTGCGGCGTTTTGAGGCAAGTGAGAAGTGGAGTTGCTTCGGATAAAGAAGCATTCGACCTCAAAAAGTTGGTACAACGACATCATTATGCGTTCATCGCTACCGAAAAAAAAGATGGAAAAGAAGCAACAATGAAAACATCAGAGTCAGCTCACCCCATCGACGACCAGCAGTTCGCCGCATACATATTGACTCGCACGACTGGCGAGGAAGACCACAGGGCCGGCAAAGTCCTTTGGGTGACCCCAGCGACCCGCTGGGATCCGCTCCGAAATTTGTCGAAACCTCACAGGATCAGTCAAATGCTTCTTGTTCCTACGGATATTGCCATCAGTCAACGAGGGAATAAAAGGGCAAGTTCAAGGGCACTGAGAAGGCATGTTTCTGGGGCACGTTTGAAAATCAACAATGAAAAGAGAAAAAATATTTGAAGGTATTTGGATGTTGTGCTGCTCGTGAGATAAAACACCTTGGTATAATTTCTCTTGGCATTTATGTTCAGGAAACCATGGTCGAAAACAGGAACACTTCCAAGACGCATTTGATCCAGATGTAGTGTAATTATTGGAACCAAGGGCAAAAGAACTGAAGGTTGGATTGAGGTCCGGATATCTAATCATGGTGTTAGTCCTCTGTAAACAGATGGTACAATGCCCTCTTGACGAATACTCACTGTGAAATCAAACACTCATAATGCAAGTGACAAGCAAGCATGAAGAGTAATCGAGAAATTATACCCACATATCCGTAGCGATATACCCAGGGCAAATGCCATTGACTTGCACGTTGTGTTGACTCCATTCGTTGGCAAGTGATTTTGTGAGCTGTCCAAGGGCACCTTTGGCAGCGGCATACGCCGGAACAGTGATACCACCCTGGAAGGTGAGTAGGGAGCACATATTGATGATCTTGCCGCGTTTCAGAGGAACCATGTGTTGGCCTGCAGCTTGAGCCAGGATCCAACACGCCTTGAGGTTAACAGTGATAACCTAGAGGCGTAAAGTGGAGTCCAATTAGCTGGAGCAGAAACAATGAAGCCCGGGAGTACTTACATCGTCCCAATCATTTTCTGGAAAATCTACGGAAGGATTACGACGTTGGATACCTGCACAATTTACCAAAACGTGTATATGACCTCCCATGACCTCCACGGCGCGAGAGAAGAGGCCACGAACTTGGTCCAGATCTTCGAGGTCACAGTGGATGATGGTAGCAGATCCTCCAGCAGCGATAATCGCATCGTAAGTATCTTTATTTTCGAGGTTATCTGGAGCTGGGTGCCGCTGCACAAGACACATATTTGCTCCTGCCTGAGCGAGAGCAAGGGCACAAGCAGCACCTATGCCGCGTGTTGAGCCCGTGATAAGAACATTACTACCGTGAAGTTCGAAAAGAGAGAGGACTGATACGTCTGGAGTCGGATCCATAGGGAATGCAAATGAGATTAATTAGTGACCGACTTTTAAGTAGATTACTAGGGTCGGGCCGGCCAGTGTGCCAGATAGCCCCACGTGGGAAGACCAACTGGGATCTGACGACAGAACCCGACTTAGGAAAAGATCCTATCTCGAGGGTGACGGATGCCATGAGTGACACAATCGAGATCTGGGGTCGGTCGGACTGTCGGACCGGTTAGGTGTCTTTCATTTATCGACGACTGTCGAAATGTATTTAAATGCGTCAAATCCTTCTCAATTCAGCCAACTCAGCCATGTCTATTTCTTCACTCCCCACACAACAGTATGCTGCTGTTCTATACTCCGCCAAGGACCTTCGCCTCGAGCAGCGTCCTCTCTGGCATCCCAAGCCCGGCCACGTTCAAGTCGAGGTCAAGTCGACCGGTCTTTGTGGAAGCGATTGTATGTTTTTGTGATTTATCCGGGTTTCTCTTCTGACAGATCCATAGTACATTATTACAAACACGGTCGCAATGGTGATTTTGCAGTTCGCCAGCCTCTCGTTCTTGGTCATGAGGCTGCAGGTATCGTGACCGCTGTAGGCGCCGGTGTTACCGACTTATATGTTGGTCAACGCGTCGCCATAGAGGCCGGTATCATGTGCCGTGACTGTAATTTCTGTAGAGACGGCCGCTATAACCTCTGCAAGTCCATGCGCTTCTGCAGTAGCGCTTCTGCTTTCCCCCATGTTGACGGTACTCTGCAAAGCCGGATGAATCACCCTGCCCACGTCCTACATCCGTATGTTCTTGTTAAAATTTCTCTTCATTAGCTAATACAAATATTACTCAGCTTGCCTGCCAATTGTTCATATGAAAAAGCTGCTCTCGCAGAGCCCCTCTCTGTTCTTGTTCACGCTTCACGACGAGCCGGTCTTACTAAGGGTCACACCGTCCTTGTCCTGGGCACAGGTGCTATTGGTGCTCTTGCGTGTTGTCTTGCGAAAAGTCTGGGAGCTTCCCGCATTGCTGCTATCGATATCAATGAGTCTCGTCTAGATTTCGTCAGGAGAAATGGCTTTGCCCAACAGGTCTTCTGTTTCCCTCCTACCGATAAACCAAGAACGGCTGAAGAGCAACTTCGTAAAGCAAAGGAGAACGCCTCCATGGCTTTGTCTGCCTTCGGCAAAGATGATGGCTTTGACATAGTCTTTGAGTGTTCTGGTGCAGAACTGTGTATTCAAATGTCTGTCTATGTGAGTATTATTTGTTGATATGCTACCTAGTTGAGTACCATCGCACGACATTTGGTTTTCTGCACTGTCCTACGAACTTTTCTCATTCTCGATTCAATACTTTCATTCATCCTCGGATCGATACCGAAGAAGCAATCTGACATATTCTTTCCCTAGGCTGCCATGACCGGTGGCAAAGTCATGCTCATCGGGATGGGCACAAGAAATGTGATGTTGCCCTTATCTGCAGCTGCTTTGCGTGAAGTTGATATTCACGGCTCCTTCCGATACGCAAACACTTATCCAACGGCTCTCGCCCTTCTTAGTTCAGGTCAACTAGAAAATGTCGAGAAGTTAGTGACACATCGGTTCGGGCTCCAAGATACCCAGAAAGCTTTTGAAATGCTTGAGCGGGGAGTAGACGAAAGGGGCCAGCTGGTTTTGAAGATCATGGTTGGCCAAAGTTAGTTCTGCCGAGCCTAAATTTTCCTCGTGTTTTCCCACGTTTCCCCGCACGCATCAAGAATGAATTTCGGTTCGGACCATCATTGATAACTTTGGATCCTCGCATCGCATTTATGCTAATTCCTCATTCTCGCCTTCCTCTTCAGACTCATGTATATGTTCTAGTGGATGTACACTTGCGTAGCTTCTCTGGTATTTGTTCACACCTTACAGTTGACACTCATACTTCTACTGAATTGCACAAGAAATCTCTTTTCTACATGTGGCTGTATGGTCCTGTCTTTCGACTTCCCGGATCGAGTCTTGTGACAACTATCACAAGGGAAAATGTGACACCCTTTTCGAGGCGACGTACAGAAACCTGCAAGCCTCAATTGGAAAAAAAGATCGGTAGTTTCTCAGTATCACACGGGTATGACCAGCGTCCTTGTGAATAATGCAGTAGACAACCCATTATCATGGGGCTGGTTTTTGGAAAAACGTAAATGTCACCTCATAAAAACATGTATGAGGATTCTTGAGGAGCTTTCATCACCAAAACCCCTTGGTCACAGTGTCACCATTGCCATTATCACTACATGTATATTACTACGAGTTGTAGTTGACAAGCTCTGTATCAGGAACTACGATAAACTGGGCTTTTTTATAAATTGAGTGCAGACTATGCCACTATTGGTAGTTCGGGCCGGTATTCAAAAAGTCGTATCAGGATACTCGATTGAAGCAAAAATAGTTTGATCTACTTGGAGGACGTGATGAAGTCTTCATACTATACCAAATCTACAGGGACTGAAAGTGTAGGGAGATCTGCTGGCAAGTGAATGGATGGTTGCAGGTCACGGTCATCGAGATTCCGTGCGTGCCTTATCCTTGTCTGGTGAAATGAGGTGGTCTCCTTAAATATCGATGTGTGATTTTCAATGGTGCGCAAACCCGACATTCTGATGACCGTCTTTCATATGGCATGCAGCCGGTGAATCAAATGTCAAACCAAAACTAAAAATTTAAGATCAGGCTCTGAAACAGAATTAGAGTGCAGCGTTCTGTCTTTATGCACATTCGAGTACTTATGCATAAGCGACCTGTACCATGGCAGGCGCCGTCTTGGCAAAACTGTCCATCTGGAGGATAATACGTAAGTAGTTGTCTTCCTTGTGTCCGTGTCATCTGTTCTTGTAGTTTCTGCTGCAGAAGGCTTTCCCTGGGTCAAATATGCCATGATCTCATGCTTATCTGGCCTTGGCATTAATGAATTCCTTCTCCATAGAATCAGATACTCAATAGATATTCACCAAATACTTGGGTCCATCCCCATGAACAAGAGATTCAATAGTAGTCTGACAGAGCTATGCATATAATTTGATTCCGATAGCTAGTGCCTGAAGAATTATGATTCGCTTATTGCCTCGTACGCGCATATCTGGACATAGGAATCGAAAGTCAAAGCTAAAAATCCAATTGTATATCCGGAGCCGTCAAACTCTCTGTCCCCGTAAGGATGACAGTTAATAGAAAACTTGATTTAGATCCTGGGGTTGAGTGACAAGGATAGGTTTGATACTGTGTCTACATATGACTTTGCTTCTACGCACAGTAATGGTCCCAATGTAAAATCACCTTTGGTGGATGCTTACGATAAAAGATGTTAGTGTGGTGCACTCCTGGGTTTCTGATCGCCAAGCGCACAAAATTGTCACACGTCGGTCTTCGAAGAAGTACTGCTTGTCTTGATTATCAATTTGTCGATGTCATCAGAATACATCATAATGACATCAAGAATGAACGAGATCTAAGAGATGCATGCATAACAATAGCCTTTCCTTTAGGGATTAGTGAGGCTGAACTTCACGGACAAATACGGATCGGCGGCGGAGGACTGAATAGTATACAGTATCCATCTCCTCTTTTCCTTCTGCTCGGATATGAGATCGGCATAGAGATCTATTTATGGGGGGTACAAGAACTGGTACACCAATTAAGACTTTCCAGGCATGATCGCAAATTACGAGCCAATGTCTAATTTGATGAGTGGCTCTGAGTATTAATCTCATTTGTTTGTGTTTACTGATGTGGTTTCATTTTTGATTCCCTCCGGCCCGATGTGTTCCTTTGAAGTGTGGAACCTGGCCAATCATGGGTCTGTGCCACAAATTACCCTAGTATATACATTTTCACCCAATTTAAGAATGTTCTTTTTCCATTAGAACTGTAGGCAGCTACCTCCATGCATATGTACAGAGAAGGTATTGTCATGGTCCATGATTTTGGAACCTGGGAAAGTCAGTACATACTTGTTCTTTGTTAGTGGGAGAAGCAGCGGACACTGGAAGCAGAGAACAAGTGGGTCCCTCGCTTATAATTCTGAAGAATAGAAGGCTTGAGCCTGCATGCGCCATGAACCATAAATTACTTCAGGCCTCTTTTGGGGTGACATATATCCAACAAGAACTTCCCTAATCCATCGAAAAAGTAATATTTTCATGGAAACGTATGATTTAATGGTTTGACTGATTGATGAATGGTCAGGGTGGGACTCTCAGAACAAAATACCTTCAGCGGAAGCACACCGCGTTGGAGTGTGATCAGCTCGTGTTTGTGGCGTGAGAAATTCCAAGAAGACCTCCGTGGGAGATCTCCCGCCTTATCCTCGAAGCCATCGTCGCCACTCCATGGACAAAAACAACCTGAGATGCATCACAGCGCCAATGGTTGGTCAATCAGACCTTCCTTTTCGTGTTCTATGTCGTAGGCATGGTGCAACCCTCGCTTACACTCAGATGTTGATGCCAGATAAGTTGCTTAATGAGCAAGAATATCTCGAATACCATCTCAAAGACCTCAAGACTTCAACTGATCTTGGACTAGAGCAACCTGTCGTCGTTCAGTTGTGTGGAAATAATGCTGAATCTATTGTCAAAGCAGGTAGAATGCTGCAAAATCACTGTCAAGGGATAGGTAATATGTGGTTTTTGAACCAATACACTTGGCGGCTCAATCACAATCAATGGGCAATTAGATTTGAATCTCGGGTGTCCACAAGAGCACGCTCGGGATGGGCATTTTGGTGCTTACTTGTTGGGTCAGAATGATTGGCCTCTAGTTGAGAAGATAGGTATGAGAAGCTATGAGGGTCCTGGGAAATCAAAATCTAACGTATTCTGTGCAGTATCTTCTATGTCAAAGTCGTTCGTGGTCCCTGTCTCTGTGAAATTGCGCTTGTGTCAGCCCAATGTGAAGACGGTGGAACTTTCACAGAGACTGGAGGGCTGTGGAGCTTCGTGGGTAACACTCCACGCACGGACAGTATCTGCTCGAAGGCGACGACAAGGAGCCGCAGATTTGAGTGAAGTTAAACGGTTAAAAGAGGGATTGTCTATTCCAGTTATCAGCAACGGCAATGTTCGCAATCATGCCGATCTACGGCACAATCTGACCTTGACTAGCGCTGACGGGCTGATGGTCGGTGAAGCGCTACTGGGAAATCCTTAGTAAATATTACCTATCTACTGCAGTCAAACTTCGACTATCTAATAAATTTGCTCAGCATCTTCACGGAGGTTGTACCGGATCCAGTGAAAATATCTATGGAATATCTCGCTCTTTGCAATGAATATCCTGAGATCACTTCCCTCAAGGGTGTCCAGACTCATATCCGACATTTTATCCGATTCCAATTGTGAGAGTTGTCAACTGTTGTCTCTCCTTGTCCCATATAATCATTCGGGTCTATTTCTAGTGGGAGACGGCCTTGGTTCGACAAGTTTGGAGTCGCATTGTTGGCCACAAAATCGGTTCAAGATATTGAATACCTTGTACACACCAAAATTGAAAGATGGTGTGGGCACAATTTCAGGTGTTCGAAAACAGATGATGCAGCCACCGACATCGGCACGCGTTATAGTCCAGGTCTTTCAACTGAAACTATGGATTTATCGCTGGTTGAATGAAAAAAATTATGTCAGATTTGGTGCGCAAGATTTTCTGAACGCAAATTTTATCTTCCAAACGAGAGACCATGAACAATTCTGCCTAGTTGCCTCAAAATGTTAAATCCGTGTCTGTCATGCGGTCATCTGATCAACTTGATCAGCTTCAAAAGTCATAAGATTCCTGATCGAGAAATAAATTTCAGACAATGTGATTCTATAGAGCTCAAGCATTTCTTCAAAGACACCAGAGCGAAAGACTCGGGAACCGTATATATGACTTGCAATCTTTCTGGCTACTGTGAGGCTACGAGTTACGCACCAAGACAATGTGTTTCGGCGCCCAGGCATACTGATACGATCTGTAAATAGAGAAGTTGTCATACCGAGATGGTACACTTGTGTGGTCTGGCAAAGGTGCTATAATCTTTAGGCTGTGGTTGCATGCTTACCCACAAGATTGGTACCTAGTACTGGAGAGAACGGAATACTGTTTGTCCAGCTGATAGCGGATTAAGCTGCAACAATACTCAGACTTGTAAAATGCAGATTACCATAGAAAATAAATATATTCACTTATCAATCATACTCTCAGGAGACGTTCCACAACAGCCCTTCACTGTTTATCTTGTTTGATACTACCTTTCATAGATTTTCAGGACAACAACCATGAATTAATATAGAATATCTAGACAGCCATGACTCAAGTGAAAGATCAGGGACGCCAGGGACACAAAGCAGCCAAAGCCCCAGGTGGAAGAGGGGTATGACAATCACGCAAATCGATATCAATATACGAGACGAAATACGGACAGGAGAGGAAAAGGCATAAAAGTGACAAAGACGAGATGAAAATCCAACATTTTTACCGTTCAATCCTTAATTGCTCACATAGCGTGGAATTAAGCGGGTGCCGTGGTGACAGCAGCGGGAGCATTCGAGGTAGTATAATCCTACAAGCCTGATGTCAATGCTAGACCTTGCACTCAAACAAAGGAAGAGACGAACCTCCATCTCAGCATCCAAATCGGCAGCCGACTTTGGCGGCCTGTTGCCCCCTCTAGCCCGTCGGCGTCTCATATTAGTTCGTCCAGCAGTAGTCCTATCGCATTGTGCGATCAGTCTCATCGGGATCGAAGATAGGCAATAAACCAATCATACTTCATTTGAGCACCGTTCATCGTAGGTGCAGGTGTAACTCTTGCAGATAGGGGAGGGGGGCGCGAAGGATCGACAACAATTTCAATCTTCATCGGTCGCTCTGTTCAAGATAAATGTAGCGGAAGAGAAGAGAGCACAAGCGATCAGTTTCAGGTTGACACAAGGGACGCGAACCAGGAATACAAAAGGCGAGTGAAAGAGGGCGTAGAAGTGAAACACATCAAGGGCCATTACCAAAATCAAAATCCGTGGCTTTGTCTCTGTTCGTGGAATACTCCCTTTCCAAACGTGCTGCATCATATGAGGATTCCTTGAGAATACGACCACTTGAGTACCCGTCATTACTTTGAACCTTGCCTGATCGACTTATGCGCATAGTTGAATGAATACCACCACCACCCCGAAATGCCGACGGAACCCAGTCATGACCACATTCGAGTGGAAAAAACCGCAAATACGGAGTCAGATACAAAAACGCCTACTGATTGGCGAACTATCCAGGCGGCTAAGACTCGAGAAACCTCAAGTCATGTCAACTGCAGGAAACAAATCCCATGTACAATTGACAGCCGGGAAGGGGAGGTGCTACTGCTACAGTTGCAACGGCTGTGATGTGCTGATCACCATGTCGCATGCGATGTGATTGTACAGACAACGATGGACGAACAAGCAACACACAAGTGCGTCAGCAAGCAGTGACAAAAGGTCGACGCATACATGCTCATGTCATCACGCCTGCCTGTTCGACCAATCAAGCAACCATCCCAAATAACCCCTCCCGAGACAAGGGACCAAATTTGAGACCGCCTTGAATCATAATGGGTGATAAAACCCAGCTATGGGCCATGGACACCAACACAGAACATCTCCAAGGGATATTGAGAAATCCAGCAAAGTATCCATTGACTAGGGATTGACTAGGGGTGGTGAGTCTTGCACAGCAACATATTTGGCCACATCTTCACACGAATGAACAGAGACAGGGAGCCACGACGATTCAGGCGCTAAGTGGGATACGTAGAGGATAAGGGGAAAGTAGAGGGTGTCGAAAAAGAGTGATCAAGAAGGGGTAAGTGGGAGGGGACACTAACTTCCATCGATCAATCGATTGTGATATTGTGAGTACGCTTTATTGGCATCACCCTTCTTCGAAAAGGTAACTGCAGCGACACCCTTGGAGCGACCAGATGCATCATGACTGAGGTTGACTTCCTTTGTAGGGCCAACGGTTGAAGTGAACAATTCCTGAGTATTATGACGTATCAGTCTCATGATCAATTCGGAATTGAATAAACCAACCTTGATTTGACCCTCGCTCACATCAGCTGGCAAGTTAGAAACAATGATCTTGTCGGCGCTTGTAGGCACAGTATGGGCGACAGCAAGTTTTGCAGGGACAGCAGCAGCAGCAGCAGCAGCGGCACGAGCACGGGTCGCGGGGCCATTTCCAAGCAACTGTGTTCGCGCAGTATTGCGACGAGGATTGACACGGCGTTTGTTGGACCTATTGGAGGTGATGATCTAGTCGAAATGAATTGAGCAAGCTGCAGCGACATGGTGAAAACCAACCAACCTCTTCAAGCGACTTGTCCATGGTCAGACTAAAATGTGAGGTTTTGAGAAGAAATAAAAAGGCGTGGGATGTGTTTAGAAAGGGAGGTGGTGGTGGAAGGGAAGAAAGAGATGGCTGCTCTGCGCTCAAAATAGGAGCCGGCGGAGTTTGAAAAGCATGTCTCTGTGTTTGGCTCAGTTTACCTCTGCTCACCATCTACGATGTCGCACGGACGCGGAACAGGTAGAGGTGGTCGTGCAGGCGGAAGAGGCGGCTTTGGCGGAGCCACAGCCCTACCGCCTATGGGTCTGTCTTTTGCGGATATTCAAAACCTTTCGCGGGATCCAACTCAGTTTTATCCAGTGCGTATCCGATTCATATTGCGCATGTTGTTGACCAAAAGGTAGTCCAGGCATTTACCTGTATCTACAGATTTAGGAAATGATGAGCAGAGCATCGTTCAGCTTCAGCTTGGCTTCTCTCAGCGCTTGCGTAATTCGCCATATTATGTCGTTGAACGCACACGGAACAACGAGCTTTCTCGTTATTCCGACAAGTATCGTCCCTCTCAAGGAGCTCAAGTCACCCTCAAAAAGCGTGATCTGAATCCTGATTTCTTTCCAACCGAGGTGTTCGATGATTTTTTCAGTCCACCCAGAAAACGAAAATGTGATCATCTCCACTGTCGTTTTGATCGACTGCTCATTCCTCAACAGCCGAAGCCAAATCAGGTTTGTCTAAACATACAATAAATCTGGACAAATTTAATGACGAGGAAAATGACCCGGTATGTTAGCCTCTCTACCTCCCCTGCTGATACTCACGACGCATAAGGACAAATCTGACAATGACCGTGGCTCTCAACTTTCAGATGAGCAGGTTGAAGATTATGATGTCGATGAAGAATATGATAATGACTATGCAGAAAACTATTTTGATAATGGCGAAAATGATGATTTTGATAACCTCGGTGATGGTGGGGGAGGCGATGAGGGTGGAGGCGAGTATTCTCTTCTCAAGTGCTTCAGGTCCCTCATTTTCTCCGCAGGCATGGATTATGATTAAGCCTCTTATTCATTTCTCTGCTTCCTGCACGCATTTCGACTATCTCCCTCTGCATCTCTATAATTTATCAAACCATCTTCTGTGAGTCAACACAAACAAGATAGCTCATGCCCACGACGCCAATACCTAATACCTACAAACTAATCCCTCATTCGCCCTTTGCCCTTTTCATCTACTAAATCCGGTGTACTGTACAGCGTAGCTGAACCTATTGACGCCAAACGTCGTGTCTGTGGTGGTCTAACAGTTGAAGGGCTTAGTATTGGGCTTCCAGGTAATGATGATATTGTAGTAGATGGTGTCGGAGGTGGCTGATCTATACCGTTCGCCTCCTTCAACAAGAACTCAACCCATAGACGGGAGAACGACTGATACCATCAGTATTCAGCCACACTTGAACTGATCGTAGATCGCTCACCTCAGTCTCATCGATCTTCTTCAAGTCTGGGTTGTTTCCTCCCCTACCATCTGACCGAATTGCACTCTTATGGTGATTCGTCATATGAGATCCAGCTCTTTGTAGTCCCGCCTTCTCTCTTTCTTCTTCACCCCAATTTAGAATTGAACCCAACAAGGACAACATCTCGAATCTCTTAGTATCCGTACGGGGTGTAGCCAAGAACTGTAACAAAATGTTTGTAACCAGTCGGATATCGACGGAAGATTTGGTTTCTGTGGAGGAGCGACGGAGGCGACGGAGAGCTTCAATCAAATGCTCGTTCATGATGACTGCTTCGTGTCGTAGCTTTCCCATCAGAAGATTCTTCTCCTTGAGCTCTTTCTCTAACTGGAGGGTACGGGAATTTATAGATTCAGACTCTTCCAGTTTCAGCTTTCAGATCATAGATAAGTTAGGGCAGTCTCTCAACATGGAAAAAACATACTTCTGCACTCAGTGCACGGGATTTGAATTCTGCTAGTGATAATGTAACCTGCCCTAGTTGAGTTTCGTAATCTTTAACAGCCTGTCGTAATTCACGATCTTTTGCTAGACGCCATGACCCATATTCATTAGCTACAACCATTGTGAAATATTTTGATATCACCCACCAGCCTGAAAATCCTGTAACACGGATTGCAAGTTCCTTGCTTTCTCCTTCTCCCTTTTCAACTGTTCAATAGCGCCTTCCCCCTCGCCTCTAATCATCTCCAACTCCCTCCTTACCTCCCCGCATTCAACTCTAACTTCCTCCACGATAGCTGTTTCCCTTTCACAGCTTCTCTTCCATTCATCTCTATCCAGTCTTGTTTGTTCCAATTGGTTCTGGAGGTCACGGACTTCACGCTCATGGTGGAGATTTTCTTGTGCTGAGAGTTGGACTCGAGAGCGAAGAGCATCGTATTTAGTATTAGCAGACTCGAGCTCGGAGTTGGAGGTTTGTAATTCAGATTGCAGGAGGGCGAGGGTGGAGGAGAGGTCATCTCGTTCGGAGGTCAGTTGACTGATGAGTTGCTCTTGACGATCAAGTTCTTCCTAGTGTCGACAGCGTTATTACACACAGTAGCCAGAGAAAATGGGTCAAGAGTATTTTAAGTCAATGAATTGGTAAGTAAATTAAATCTATAGTTGCGTACAGCATCTTGTTTGAGTTTGGCGCCTAAAGTATTCCGTATATTCGATACTTTGGACAATAGAGTCTGGTGTTGTGAAGCGAGAGAGTCTTTCTCTTCTTGTGTTCTTCGCAGCTCCTCACGGAGTTGAGATATCAGGAATTCTGCGTCAAAGTTTGTGTGGCTATTTGGTGTTGGTGATTCCGGTGCTCGTGATGATTCTGACATGGTTGAAGGTGCCGGTGAAAGAATGGTACTAAGTATTATTACTGCCGTACGACGTAGTGATCATAAGTTGAAAGGCCTAATCGTGGCAGCACGTGGATTGAATCATTAGAGCGTCTTTGAACTCTTCAACAGTCAACACCATTTCACCTGTTTTACTTCGCCAATCGCGGGATATGAGGACTTCGCCGAAATAGTCATATTGCAGAATTTCTTTTTACATGGACATCGAGATACAGATACAGCTGCCGCGCAACAGGATTCTTCGATACATGTTCATCTCCTTGCGACTGGCAAGAGGATGACACAGGCCTCATGAAGTCCATTCATGAAAGCCATCAGCATGTTTACATCCCTCATTGTCATAATTCTTCCTGCCAAAAAAGTCAATCTATTACAACTCTAGTGACAGTTAGCTATGTGTTTTCTGAATCAATGATATTATGTCACTCTAAGGCTGATCTCCAAGACTTGTAGCAGGTGAACAATGCATTACTGGGAGTAAATGAGCAAGGTGCATATTTGAAAGATGATCTGATTAGTAATCTAAAGGGATAGACACGTTGTGCTGAAACGCATTCTCACATCAGATGAAAATTTGAGAGACAGAGAGAGGGTTATAAAATTGGCACCTTTGCTACTTTAGTAACTCAAAAATAGTCCACGACTTAAACCATGAATCATTTGTAAAAAAATCAATAGCACATGGGAAAATAAGATCCACCAAATATAATCCCCTGTTTGATCTAGTCTCTCAAACATCCTGTGAAATTCGATTTTCTTGAGAGTAGGTCATATACAATAGCCATAGTATGATACACTATTCAAAATTCATTCTGTTTGCTTATTAGTACTGACTCAGAAACATTAGTCCTTGAATAGAGCCTAAGGGGATATTGAATAGTGATGTTCACATTCACCTCACCCAGCATGCTGAGGAGCCATTTACCAATCTTTGTGGTGTACAGCATCTGAGCATCGCCGAAGTATTGAACGCAAGAATACACCCCGCTATTACCACTTCGGATGTGACGATTGCCCCTCAAATTCAGGCACAGTCTGTGGTTATTGAGTTCAGGGCCCCCCGAATTCGGTTTTCCCAATACCTAAGAGAAACGTCAGTCAACATAACCTCAGAAGGGAAGAATGGATTGACTTGATGCGGATGGTATCGTGTTCATGAGCAAGCATCTTCCAAAGCTATAAGGAAGAGAGATTACAAACAGCTGACAAAACTGAATTGAACTCTCACTTCAACAGCTTTCAAGATATCGTCTTGATCACCAGTCTGTTCATGTATATCCGCCAGAAACTCTAGGGCATGGACACAAGGTAACTTGGCATCAGGAGGTGGTGGAGGGTTCTCGAGATCAGCTATGTCAATGCATTGGGAGTCGAGAGGAACGGTGTATGGCTTGACAAATTGGACGAGGAGAGAATAAGGTAGTTTCATGTGATCCAAGATACCGCGAAGATAGTTCCATGCGGATGGATTATTCGGTGCGAGGGAGATATTTTGTTTCGTGAAACTATTCGATGCATGAGATTATAGGTATAATGATTTGAAAAGACGTACGTCAATTCTCGCCTAGCTACTCTCGTTCGATCTTCTTCACCTCGCCTTACACGACAACCATAAACAACAAAGTACCGATGATTCCATGCAGAGTTGTTCCTCACGTCATCACCGATAGCGTTTTCTATGAAATCTAGTTCACCTTCCCATAGATCATCGTCATCGACAAAATGAGCCAACAACCATTGACGGTGAGACCATGTGTGATAGTTCTTTGAGTCTTCCCGAAGGCATTTCTCAATGAATTTGAGCTCAGGTACTGGAGTACGGAGATCTGTTAAGAGCAATCTACGATGATGCCATACTTGATATGTTTTGAGATATTTGACCGCGAGCTCGTCCATTAAGGCTAGTTCAACTTCGAGCGAGGATGAGAGAGCGAGGAGGGTTTCGTAGCGGTATTGCCTATGTTTTGAGTACGAGATGAGGTAAAAGGAGAAAATATGATATAGAGCCCACCATGCCGTGTAATGTGCTGGATTGAGACGAATTATGTATTCTGTGAGCTGTAGAGCGCGTTCGCTGTGCTCCTGAGATTTTACAATGGCACGAAAGTAGTCAGTGGCATCTTTGTCTGTCAAGAGTTAGCTCAAAGAGTATCATGAAATCTCATAAACGAACATTCAGGAGAATAGAGGATCTGCGCAATGGGACTATCGGTTTCGTACTGAGGGATTGGAATTACGTCTGACCATTCCGGCCTTTCTGAAAAAAGCAGTGGTGTCTGTCCTTCAGTACTGCTGCAGGCTGACATGGTTATACGTTAACAAAAGAGTAACGAATTTATGTCACATGGAGATTGCACGATCCTGATTGCCCCTCACATTCTGTCAACCTACACGGCTAGATCTACATTGTAAAGACTCATCCAGCTTAGATCTTGCTTAGATCTTGACTGTTATTCTTATCAGTACAAAACCATTCAGGAACCATGTCTTACCCTATGGTCGCTGCTGGACTGGAGACTGAACCTACCTCTGAAGGACACTGGGTACTTATGGTAGTAGCAGAGTAGCTGATGGCTTCATGACAATGTATGACAAAATGGTGGTAAGACTGGTCGAAACGACTCTAGCGGTATTATAGATGTCATGTCTTGCTCGTGCACCCCCAATCTTTGGCCTGTTGCAAGTCCATTCAATAGTCCCATCAGCAGAATGCTCATTATCGAAAAGTGTAATCAGAAGAGAAACATAAAGCAGAAGATTTCAAAAATCTGTGGCCAGGACGAAAATGTAGAGCAGACAACAGTGGGTGACTCTTCCTGTAAGCGGTCTGAGAAAATTTGGGATCTCAATTTTCTCAGAATGGTCTGTGCCGAAATGCTGGACATTCATTTGACATTCCCAGATGTCATAATATAAGGAAAATCGCCAGACTATCTTCCAGACTCCCCTTGGATACCCATTCTCAGAATTTAGATTCCTAAAGTCACCCAGTGCAGATGATAGCATAGCGTTCAATCTGTATGTACAGTAATTGTTACTCGTGATAAATACATAGCATGGGAGCCAAAACAAATGCCAATCATAGGATATTCGATGTCAAGTAGTCAATTCGAGAGGCCATCATGGAAACGACAGTATATAAGGTATCATTTCATCCCTCCAATCGCATAATCTTGGTCCAGATTTCCTTTGAGGATTGTTGCATCGAGCATCTAATAGACCTGAGAATCTCTGTAGTATGCTGGAGAGTGTTCGATTAGCAGAGTGTTCGTAACGCTTTTCATGTGTCCTGAGGATGTGCGCAAAACGGAGAGGGGGTCTGGAAGTTTGATCCAAATCACCAGCACGCAGTACACGGGACAATGTCTCAGAAAAGGCTGGGGAACCAGGATCGGTGACCTGTTTATAGTTGGCTTTAGTTGCAGCGTGGACAATGGTTTGAAGTGTAGGATAATGAAACACTAGAGATCCAGGAGTGCCACAGATAACAGGACAGCTAGGGTTCGGACAGCCAGGTGGGTTGATTCCTGTTGTGGGGTTCTGACACTTTCCATGAAAATACGAAGGGAATATGGCCTGCTTCAGGAATTCATGTGCAGTGTGACAGAAGGTTGAATTGATTGGCTCCAGAAGGTGTAGCGGTTCCTCTACCGAAAGCGAGAAATTTTGGGATATTTCCGTGGCCTTGTCGGCGGAAGATCGACAAGCCTCAGGGAACGATTGAGGACATTTTGCACAAGACGACTCACAAGCTGAGAGAAGACAGATTGAACAGGTTTCGAGTACTTCTCGATGAACGCTGCTGTGATCCCAGTCTGGCAATCCCCCTCGCAACAAAGAGCAGAATGCAGGACCGTAGATAGTAGAAAGGCGAGAAACAAAATATGGACCATTTATAGAGATGACAGTTGTGTGGTTCCAGATAGACGCTGACCTGTGTCGATATCTAGAAGTCAAGTCGCCGCTCGAATTGGGATGTCAAGTCACCTGTCTCTAGAATTGTCACGCAGTCACGCTCTACAGAAGTTGTCGCCGTTTCTTACACCCAGTAATCAACTCATATCAATACTCGTACAGCACATCAATGTGGTAGCAAGCAATATTGCATATCAGATTCTCATTTCACCTTTTCACTGTACTCCTTCTCCCAGCTCTCAGTCATCCACCGACCGCGCACGTTTGCCTTCTGTGGATATTACGTCTATATACTTCAGATTGACATCTTGCTGGAGCCTCAACCCATCCAACAACTGCAGTTGCCTAATTGAACCCAGTCGGGAAAGGCAAGGGTGTCCACTTAAAAAAGCGCAAGAAAGGCGATGAGCCTCCAGTATTGGAATGCCCCAAGATCATGCCACCCAAGCCACCTTTCACCTATGCACCTATCAAGGCTATCGATGGCAAGGCTACTCTGCAGGAAATCTAGAATTGGATTATGACAACCTATAACTATTATAGATAGTGCATGGATGGTCCGTGAATTGCTATCCTTTTCTAAATATGTCGCTGAATGATTTTCATAGAGTTCTGTGCGGCATAATCTGTGTTCTGGTCGTGCTTTTCTGAGAATGGAGCGTTGTGGCGGGGACAGAATTTTTTCTGGGACCGATGACAAATATGTGCAAATGCTTGAAGAAGCTAAACTTTGCAGGCTGCAGCTCAGGGTGCTAGAACAAAAGATAGACCAAGTCAGCCTGGAAAACGCAAGGACAAGCGTACGCCTTTGGATCTGCCGCTAAAACGGAGCGCCTAAAGGTCCCCCTTCCACCTCCCCTCACGTCAACTCCACTTTTACCGAAAGCATTGTCTGTGAATGCACTACAATCATCTACTCTGGTACACGTGCCTAATTCTAGCAAGATGCGACGATGGTAACATGATTGTTTTTTTCTATAGCAGTATCAACATCTGACAGCAACCTTTCCCACTGTAGGAATGTTCTAGCCTTTTAATTCTTTTTATTGGCTTATCACTTTTTGCTTTCTTTGTAGGTGACTCCATTACATCTAATCCCACAGCATTTGCCTTCATACCACCCATAGCTCCCCGAACCAGTCAAAGACGCCGGGAACGCACTCTCCCACACATCTTGTATCTTTTGGGTTAAAAGTCTAATTAAAAAATCACATAATAGAGATGTTAGAATATTAACTAGAATTCTTAATAAATTACATCCTGTCACCTCTCCTTGAATACAAATCCTGATGTATGGAACTCCATCCATGCTCACTTGGCTATGCCCTGTTACTCACCCAGCCCATTTTTCTCTACTTGTTTTTTGATCTGTGTTTGTGTCTTTTGTATGACACGATTTGTATATTTATCGGAGGCAGTGAACCTCCGTGGTCAGTGGACTACCGCAGACTGTGTGCGTACACCACGTTACTCAAAAATGAATAGTGGCGGAGTGTCACTGTGTGACGGGCGTAGACAACTTGAAATGCACACCAACTCAAGTGATGACTTGACATTGAAATATCCGCCGTGTGGATCTGACCCAGGTTCAAACTGAGGACCTTCTGTGTACCCAGGAATTAACCAAGCTTGGACAGACATGATAACCAACTACGCCATCGACCCACACAGAATTTTGGAATAATTATAATATATAGTCTAAACAGATTAAACTGGCAGACATCGAAACCAGAAACACTGAGTGACTTTTGAATCCACGATTCACCGTGAACTATTTACGTGAGAGTATTCCAAAATGATAGTCCATCTCACCAAATAATTCCTCCTGCAAAACATTGGATGGCAGAGCTTGTATGCAGATCCAAATGACTGAGATGATTAATTGCGACTTCTCAACGTTGTTTGCTGAATTTCAATCACAATGATGGTTCCCATTCTTATCGGTAGAAGACCAATAGTGACGTGGAAAATGGTAATGGTTTTAGCCTGGCCTAGGTAGTGATTACCATTGTAAAGCCGCTGGGGTCCAGGGTTGGAAACTAGAATGAAGGGGACTTTAGTAAATCTAAGTGGCATCGTGGAGCCGGAGCAGGGTCTAGGATCACGCAGGCTCTGGGATACTCATTCTTGGTAACATCTGCAGAGGTAATCATTGAACAATTCCAGGAACCCAGAATCTTCTACTGCAAGCACACTAGTCTCGTTTCCGTGTTTCTTTCAATACACATAAGCTAGTCGATGATGCCTATCTGGAGTGGGTGAAGTACAATAAATATACAATCTCTTGAACCAAGTATGCTACACAAATAGAGGCATTACGTAGAGTACCGAAAGTGCGTATGGAAGATATACAGTCAAAAAAGGATTACATGTATACGAAAACCGACAGTTGCTTAAGAAAAGTGAAAAGTGATACTAATCGTCAAGATTCAACAATTGCAATAACATGCCCACAAATAAGCCTGGCTAAAAGCCATCACTAGTCATCCCTCGTTCAGTGCTACTTCGGAAGGGCTCTCTGATTATAGATGGATCGCTCGAGTTCCAGGAGCGGACTATAAGTGGTCTTAGACGGACCTTTTCAGCATTTTCTATATGTTCCAAATCCGGAGTCTCCAATTCAGAATCGAAATACCGCATGTCTCCATATGTAGGGCTGCTCGATCGCATCATGCTCCCATATGAAAAATAGTCTCTTTCACCCAAATGGGTTTCCCTGTGATCGGGACCGTCAGATTCCTCGCATTGGTATTCCGGAGAATCGGGAGGTTTAGTCCATATGTGAACGGCACCATCATGGCTCCCGGAGGCGAACATGAAAGGATCAATTGCTGCATGGTTCCATGCAATACAAGTCAGGTCACCACTATGCGCTCGTCCGCGAATTTGGTGGAGTAAAATCCCCGATTCTCTGTCCCAGATTAATATATCACCCTCTTTTGAGTTCGCACAAAACTGTCAGTTCACCCAATTGGGCAACAGGAAAACGATTACTGACTCTTCCCCGCACAAAGTATAAGCTCATAATCTTGTCCACCGAAATAACTAGGTCCAGTGAAATGAACAGGACACTTTGGCATATAGGTATGACTAGTTGATATTAGTATCGCATCAGACAGGAGCAATGGCCTGCAACTTGCCGCAACGTCAACCTCGAGGATTCTCGACCATTTTCCCTGTCCTTCAAAGTCTCTAATTTCCACAGTTGAGGAGGTGCCGTGTTCTCGTAACTGATTAATGCGACCAGCTCGTGTTTGTGTGCTTCAACGAGAGTAACGTCACGGACATCGTTTAATACGGGTACTTGGCTATTGTTCGTCTGTATCACAGGCAATGAAGCTGATGATATGAGTGACTCACCATTCTATCTGTTTGCTCTCGATATTCAACACTGGAAAGAACGTTCATCTCGACTCACAGAAGCAATTCAAAGTACTCACCAATTAAACGTTTCTCCTGGCGAGATTTACTCGGTAGCAGTCCACTAGGTGATTTTAGAAGAGGTCCGATGGCAAGAACTCGTTTGTCGTCTGGTGTAATTGCGACGTCGAGAATTTTGATAGCACCCAGGTTGAGGACATTAAATTCCTAGAATTATTGTGAACTTCACCAAAATATCACTAATGCAAGCTTGAGAACCTTTCCAGAAATATCCTACTCAATTACGTGAGCGGTTTGCAGAAAGACATTGAAGTATCTTACTTGCCAATTGACAAATCTTGCTACCTTCAATGGACAGAAATTCTGTTGCAAGTGAATCTTGGCCTCGTGTGATGAACTGAAAAGTATTTACTATGATCAGAATGACACCAGGTAACCGACCCCACATGTTCTTCACGCTCAATAGTACCCTTGCAGATACCGTCCTGAAGAGTGTTGTGTTCAACTGCCATGAATAGCTATTGTGAGCTTACGTCGGGAGTCCAAACCTTCATTCCCTTCGACATCTTCGTTAAGAGATAGCGGCCGTCGGGGGACCTGATTGGTATGGTCAGCCTCCCTCATAATACTACTATAAACTTACCAAGCAACTTGACTAACAAAACCCTTGGTATGGTGTCCGAGAATTCGATGTGAGACGAAGGGGTCCTAAGCAAATCGTCACAAAAGATTATCTTAGAAACGGAAACACTGACTTTAACTTTGAAAATTACCGAAGTGCGATCCCAGCTGCCAGAATATTCAATTGAGATATAAATGATCTTATAAGTTCAACACTGACCTCGAGGTTGCTAGATATTTTCCATCAGGGGAGAACTCCATATGCTTCACTAGGGCTGTGTGTGCTGCCAGGTCCTCGACAGCCCCTAGCACCTTCAGCTTCGGAATCAGACTGCTCAATCGTGACTTTGCAATTGCTCCTTTGGTTGTAACAGACGCTTTCTTCTTCAGAGCATCAGTCAAATTTGACGAGGATCCCGTCCTTCTTCTAGATGGTTCCCCGGGCGTTCCAACAGTTGGTGTAGGGCTCTGTTCTCCACCTACTGTTTGGAGTCGAACGGCACGGACAGCATTCATCCAGCGCTGTTTTCCTGCACTCACTGTACCACCACCAGTAGCGAACAGCGTGGCATTCGTACTCGGAAAAACATCATAGATAGGTGATTTTTTTTCCTGCGAAGCAATGGAAGGAGAGCGAGGGCCATTTATAGAAGACCCAAGATTTGTGTGAAGGGACAGGGATCCTGGTACCTTCTCACGAAACCTTCGACCAGTGCCGCTTAAAGTACCAGCTGGGCTTTCTTTGGGTCGGTCGTTCGAGGCCTGAGGAACATAGTCGTTCGTGGCCTGAGGAACATAGTCGTTCGTAGCGGGGAGGGCTAATTCAGGATCATCCTGCCTATTTGAGATACAAAGGAAGAATGCCCAGAACCGAGCCTGAGTGGCATCCAGAATCCGAAAGGTAATTGAGTTCGCCAAGAGTAAGCCTGATCCGATCTTTTCGATTCCATGACGAAAAATGTCAACAACGCGATTTGACAGCATGGTCTCGGTTATTTCCGTAAGAACGTCATCCAACCACTTCTTTCCCCGGTAACGCATAAAGATCCAACGCTCTGTGGCAAACCATGCAGAGACAGCGCACAGGCCAAAGGAAGTAAGAGCAGTCAATACAGTTGTAATTGTCGACGTCACCTCAGCCTAAATGATAGTAGAAGCATTGAGTTCAATTGGTGAAGACAGACAGAGACTAACCTGTCTAGAGGCATATGTGAAGAAACAAAGTCCCACGGAAAAGCACGCAACCGACATGACAAGGAATACCAACGGCGATCGTTTGATCCAGATGAGAACCCACCACGGCACGCGGTCACCAGGTGATCGACTGTGCAATTGGTAACTGGTCCCGAGTTTGGTATGGACGTAACGACTTACTACATTGCTTGTTTCCACGTTAATCCTAAAAGACTGTTCACGGCAGCCGCAATACTGAAAACCAGAGAAGCGAACCAGAAGCAGTTGACAGAAATAGCGAGATTCTCCTCTCCAAGTTGGTAGGAAAATTGCATAGTTGTGGCTGTCACCGCAGAAAATAGAGTTGCGACGGTAGAAAGGTTGAGCAAGTTAGTGGCTCCGTGTTTCTGAGCAAATCGAATGATCGGAACACCTGAAGAACCAGTAAATGCCGGTGAAGAAGTTCAGGAAGTTATGACTGACCGATTTCAATGAATATAGACAAAGTGGAGGTTATTCCATCGATATGCTCTCCCATTTCGATCGATAGGTCATGAAGATAACGTTGAACGGCTGGGTTTCGAAGCTGACCTGTGATCCGAAAAGTAAGCATTTAATCAAGTCGAATAGTCGGGATGCTTATCACCTGAGTATTCCCTAAGGCAGGAAGCCCAGTACTTTATTGAACGGAGATCAAAGTGTCGCGGGTTGTATTGGTTGTATTAACTCACCTGAAGATCACGTTCAAAAGATAAAATAGATGTGTTGACCGCTTCATCGGTGAATTCAGGAAATTCATTAAGACAATTAAGGAAAGTTCCTATGTCTTTTGCGAAATATTCCATCTGGTCTGGAAAGTCTTCTACATCAATATCTCCGTGAACGATGGGGCGGACGATGTGTGAAAGCGTTTTAGTCGTCCATTTCCGACCACCCCTTCTGCCGGTAGCTGGACAATCAACAACCGATTCTCTTGGGGATCGAGAAATTTTTCGGGGAAATAAAGCAGCAGCATTTTCACGGTAGAGGAACAAAATTTGAGCAAGTCGCTGTCTGAGGTGGAATGCCGAGGAGAGGATTGCGACAGAACTGCCCAACTGACGCGCAGCATTTGCAAAGTTACGCAACTAACCCCCTGGTCAGTGGCTAGTGGGAGACAGCGACGAGAGCACACGTTACTTCTCTATCAAAGTCGCTCATTCTCCTGGATGAAGAGCCGGTAGTTAAGACCTCAATGAGGGCAGATGTATCGAGATACTCACCGAGAGAATTTATTGAAGGCATCTGCACCCGTATTCTGTAGGTGATCATCCACCGATGCTGATTTGGAGTCAGTCAGTCAAGCAGTTGAACATTTTTTCACTTACGAGCATCACGGTCAGCTTCAGGACTGGGCAACGATTGCTTGCCTTTTCAAGATGAACCTCCTGATGGGTTATAATGGTCTACACTTACGTTTAACTTCATCGCTCTGCAGCAGCAGTTCGACCAAATTGAGAATGGTCTCCCGGCGACTTCCATTGGGGATACCTTGAGTAGACTTGCGGTTACGATTTTCGGATGAGACTTCGGGCAAGGCATCAGTAAAGTCGGGAAGCATGCTGCCACCCGGTGACATTCCAGGAGCCAGAGAACTAGATGATTTCTAGTGGTATACCCCCAAGGGTTCGGAAGTTGAGTGGCCTTGGAAACAAACGAGTTAAATAGATAGGGAGCATGAAGGACACAAATAAGTAACTTGAGGTCAGTAACATGCACAAGTAGCCAATATTATGGCACGTGGCTGCGTGACAGTTCATTATGACATTCGTTAAGTTTGTGGAATATCTGGCGCACGTCAACAATCCTCGCTCTACCGCGGTGTCCATCAGGTGCGACTTGCATTGCTTCTCACTTTTTGTAGGGTCCTTGGACTATTAACTGGTCCCGAAATACGAGAAAGTATAATCGCCTTCTACGTCTTGGCTTCCTACTCATCTTGCTACAGGGAACACGTATGGCTACTCTTATCCGCTCTGTAACTACCCCCTCAGTCACAACGCAGTCAAGAGCTCTGTTGTCAGAAGTGCCAGCTCCATTCACTCAAGCAGAGCTGGATCAAATCCAGATGCCTGGCTCTTCTCTGGGTCAAATTGAAGAATCTAATGTGTCCGGAGAGGCTGCCCAAATTAGCCTGGATCAATCTGAAGGAAGTAGTTTCCAGGGGTTGCCGACTGCTCTGGTGAGCAGGCCACCGCAAATTGACTGGACTCTGTCACGAAACCCTTCGAAACAGGGCGATCTCCTTCCTTCCATTTCATGTGTTCAAAGGTTATGCATCTTGACTTTGAACGATCTCCTATCAGGGCCTACGCATCGGAGTCCAATTTTCCCAAACAGCCGCCATTCCATGCCAGCCAGGTCGCAGTCGTTCACGTCCCAGCAAACACAATTCGATTCCTCTTTAGCTCTCCAAACCCTTGTACTCAGTCTACGGCAACAACAGGCCCAGTGTGACATGCTACAAATGCCAGACTCATCCTCCGAGCCAGGACTCTTCCTAGAATTGCGCCTTAGTGTTGATTCTCTCAGCATGAAATTACCTGCAAGAGACGCCGCGCTAGCTCAAGCCCTCGTTTCCCTTCTCATCCATTTAAGTCGTCTATCCAATATCTATGCAGCTTCGTGTCATTCAGTGGGCTGCTCCTCAAATCAGGGTTTTGCTGATGACCCTGAATTCTTTTCTACAGTCGATTTATTTGATACACTGAAACGGCAACTCAGCGACTTGCAAATGGAACGTCTGATTTCGCAGACCGAATTTCTTCCTAAAGTGGACTCTCCTTCCCTTGCAGTCGAAAGTGCTCTGTTATGGACGAGGATTGACGAAGAACTTGAAACAGTGGTGACGTTGTGCAAAGAGTGCACTGAAAACCCTCCATGTTTTCCAGTCGATCATCTTCCTCAATACGACGAGGCTGAATTCACTCCGAACAAAAATCCACCTGGCTATGAACCGAACTTCAGAACTTCAATGAATGAGAAAGTTGTGTCAGCCCAACAGGCGCAGCTTAATACAGACGAGAAAATGCTGTTGGACCTCGATGCCGTGACTAGGGCAATTGACCGCTTGTATGAGGTTGCCCCTCAGCTGCACAATCAGCGAGTCGAACTCAAATCCTCCAAACTTGCTGAACTCGAGAAGGCGAGGAAGGAGGGGGGGACCTTCAAGGCCAATCAATCTGCTACCAGTAATGGCAAGCAGAAAGAGCACGACATACGAGAGTTGGAAGATATCTTTGACCTCTTAGGCAAAGTCTCGTCCAGATCTCTTCTAGATCAAACAGTCATTGTCAAAGGGGGGATACACAGTCGATTAGAGAAGGCTCGGAAAAGAGATCTCGAGCAAGTAGGTCGCCCCTTGAATAAAATTTAATTGAATCTGAGACCGGGATCTTAGAGGGCTATTTTTGTTGAAAGGATAGTACAGCACTCGACATCCCGTCGATTGCACGACCAAGATGCAATTCCACATTCGCTTACCAAAGATCCCACTGCGCTGCTTACATTATCAGAGTTTATTCGGGAAGCCGTGCCTCCTGAAATGGTAAAATCAGACCCACAGGCCCTCCTCAGTTTTCCTGAGTTCATAAGAGAATCCCCACCCCACTGTCCCCACTGCCCTGATCTCTCTAAGGGTCCAGGAGACCGACACATCGGAAGACCTCAGTCTTATACCTCCAGATTGAAAAAGAAGAGCCGCGACAGGAGCTCATCTGCGCCATCTGCGCCTCCTTTGTCATGGTTACGTCCCTCATCCAAAGGCAGCAACTCTCGACCGAAGTCCAGGGGTCAGGACACCAGTAAGCTCAATCTAAGGCTTGCCTGGTTTCATTTCTGATGAGGAGCTGTCTTGGAGCAGTACTTGATGTTTCTTATGTTGCCGAAAACTACGAGAATCTTCATCAAATCCTGGTCTACTTCACGGTAACTGGAGCCATATCCGGAGTCAATATCGAGGCTGAGGTACCTGCTTCTTCGTTACCCCATCAGCTGGAACCAGGTTGCGAGTTTCTGCAACTCACAAGTGGTGTCTTATCTTCACAAAAATTGCTCCTGCCTGGTTACGCTGCTATCGGTAAAAAGGACGTCAGAGTCCAAGGCACTCACTTTGAGGTCAAACTACCTACAGTATCACCCATCTACAAACCACTGTCCTCATACTCGCCGTCATTGCGATCACACGACCATGATCTGATCGATAACAACAAAGCACTCCTTGATGCACCACAATTGTCAAGCTTGAACCCTACATCTTTCATTTGCACATCATGTTCATTGCCGCTTATATATTCCGCAAAAATTGACGATTATCGCGATCTGCCTTCTGAACACTGGGAGGAGCTTGTGGAGACATGGATGTGTCACTCCGATCAGAAGTTGCACGAGCATGTTGTTCAGCGCGGGAGACACGGGTTTTGGCCAAAGGATGGTCAAGCTCTCGTTGGCGGCAGTTATATCCTTTTCCAGGAATCAGTGATTAATCAGAATAACCTTCATGCGACATGCCAGAACCAGGTGAATGCCAATTTATCTTCTTCTGCATCTTTACTCCTCTTCCCTATCTTGCGCTATACATTGAGTCTGTTTCGGACGCAGAAGAAGACCGGCATTGGATACTCTACCAATGACCCGCTCTACATGCCCGCTGCCTCGTGGGTTACTGATTCTATGGGTTACTGTAGTCATCAGCTAGCAACAGGCGCGGCGAGTGTGAAGAACTGGTGTTCTCGGTTGATACTAAACGTCCAAGATGAAACGTTACAGGGTGCCCATGAGGTATTCTGTAGGTCGTTCACAAAACAACTCTCACGCTACAAAGGTTCATGTAGTGGGAGCTACATTTGAGCGAACATTCTCTCTTTACTTCATCATTGCCGAGGATACTGATTCCAAGTATTAAAGGATGTCTCCCAATGGACCTTGTTACGCTGCTTGTGTGGGAACGTTGTTGGGCATTGCCAGAGACGTGTTGATACCAATAATTCCAATTCGACGGTGTATCGAATGCTCAAGTACACGATACGCCCTGTCAGCCCAACATCCCAGTACGTAAATATTATCTCTATTGCCACTTGCGCTCATTATAAAACACCCTTCCATTTCACCATTTTTCTCCTTTTGGGTACTGGTGGTCGCCAACTGATTGTGACTCGTCAACTTCATGGACTTAATTTGACCCATCGACCGCCAACCCAAATGAAACCGATATTGAATTACCTTCCTAACCTCTCAATTTCAATAAGACCCCTGAACATTCCGTTAACTGCGTTCATTGTGGGTGATATGATGGAGTATCTGTCTGCGCATGCTACGTATCGGTTCATCTTACGTGATGAAGAAGAGGAACGTGGACGAATTCTTGTAAGCACCATTCACTGATATGTAGATTTATTGAAATCTTTGGATCCTATCTCGCAAGATATGGCTATTCAAACCAAACATGCGGATATCATATTCTACCACCACCAACCGTGTCATTCCGATAGCGGAGTCTATCCTAGCTGCTAAGGTGTTGTTCAAATTACTCGGACCAGGAGATGCGTCTACCGATCTAAAAACGTACGTTCAAAATTTCGATTTTGCCAGTCCAACTAATACGTGGTGTTCTGTAGCATACTTGCTAAACATCCTGGATTCGCTCAAGCCGAGTATCTTTCATATCCAATGGAGATCTGTCGGCGCCTTGCTGTCATTCTGAAAGAGACGAACAGTGTTTATCCTGACTCCATGCGTCGCATGGCTGGACTGGAAGTGGGTTGGCTCTGTAGATTGTGAACTTTGAGTATATCATTCCATTCTTCCGTTCATTGTTACTTTGTCTGCGAACTGTATCCTAGTCTTCATTCATCAGATCAGTGCTGTTTTTCCGAGTAATGTAGTGGTCTGCCCTCCTGCCTTGCTTTCTAACGTCTTGACATGGTTTGCCAAGAATTGCACAACTTCAATCTGACGTCTGCACGATGTGGTCAGAATAAATGAGATCCTCCGCTGTGGCTCACTCCTGTTGCATTATTTATCCGCTGTGGTTATTCACACTTTCAAGCATGGAGTTCTGGATAGAGGATTGGTGCGATCACACTGAAAAGTCATCATTTTGAGACCCAAGCGTCATAATTTAGCTATGATATCGATCTCGCTTGATTGATATATTTGAAGGGTGATTGGAGCGGCTCCAGTTTAGTATATTTGATAAAGTTTTCTAAAATGCATTGCCTACCTAGTGCTTATTTATCCCTTTGCCCAGCATGCGGAAACATGATATCTTGATTGTACCATGTGGTGCATGCAGGAGACTTCTACCAAGAGATTCCCTCCCCATTACATGAAAAAAGTTGTGTCATCCGTACTCGGCCCCATCGGGCCAATAAATTGGCATGCAAATCTCTTGGACCTAATTGTATATTCACTGATACTGGTCGATACCGTTGTAATTAAATAGTCCCGATTGCCTGGTTGACCTGAAATGACTTGCAAAATAAAAAATTATGATGAATCCACGATGAATTCCTGATTTTAATTATTGGTAGTCCAGTCATACAACGGACCAATAACTGTGTAATTTAGTATAATATCAGCATGGACCATCTAGCCATAAGAGCACCCATGTCTTTTTGTAAACTACCTGACTCGTCTCAATCTCATCTCCCATTAGGTATGTCACTGACTTAGTGCCATCAGCTACAGGCCGTTGGCTTCCTCACCAAGATCATGTAACCCGCGTTCCAAGATTCATTTAGGAACTGAATTGGCAGCGATATTAACGAAATCTCTCGCAGACCTTGGTAACACCACGTAGGTTAGAAGACTTGAAACAAAACAGTCGTTGACATGTCCAGACGGAAGGCCATAACCATTATGGACTGAACCGCCAGTTTGTAATGGTCACTCCAGTTGTCTTTCGGTGGAGAAATCATTATTCCACTTGAGTTGTAGGACTGTTGAGACCATTACGAAAAGTGAATATCGTTTTACCTGTCGCCCATTGCACCAATCTATTACAAAGGTTTAGACCCTGGAACAGTGACGGATAACACCTGTCGCAATTATACTCAGGGTCAGGTTCAATGGATAAAATTACGAGTTGACTTCTCATCAACATTGAATGCGCCTTCTCTTGCGCCACGGGACCTAGTGCAGACAAAACAATTGGTTCTCTGTGCCTGAATGAAGAGATATTCAACCAATTGGAAAAAAAGGTCTCGGACCGACCTCTCCTTGACATAGGCTCCAAGCCCTGTTGGAGAGTATTGCTATCAAACTTATCTATTAAAATCCAGATCATAGCTATTTTGATTAGCAGGTGATCAAATGAATCTTGGAAATGTTCAAATCAACCCTTTCTAGAGAGGATCCTACTGCAGAGTCTCGTTGCTGACTCCGGGTGATCACGTTATGAATAGTTAGGATCACGAGAGGCTCCTCGAACAGTCCGCAGGTCGCAAGTTGGCATGTCGTCGTCCATGGATTATGCTACTCTTTTTCATCTTCTGTGTTTCTCGATGAATAACTACATAATCAGGGCAGAAGAAGGTGGGGTGGAAGCTTTGTTGTCTACAACAGTGGAAAGGCCAACTCACCCAATAGCAGGATATGAATAAATTGTGCTACCATTGGGTGATAGTCTGAATGAATCGAGTGTAGCACATTGATCAGGATTCTGTGATGAAAGAACTGACAGGGCTCGGACGTAAGGAAACATGCCATCTTGAAAATTTGAGAAACCACACATTCATCATTGCTCAAGATCCCTGTCAGCAGGTATCTACCAAAAAATTGTCCCTCCTCAACTGGAGGACGCTAATCCTGTGAAATCAGTGTGGTTTACAAGAGAGAGTCAGATGTAAATGTCATGATTTTTCCCTTGTCGATAACGAGGGTTCGGTTTTGGGACTAAACACGCCGTTTTCTATGTCGGTTCTTCTCGTGGAACAAAGTTAATGAACTGCAGTATTGATCAACGCGAGGACAACACGCACTATCACAAATTAATACCGACATTTATTTAATGCGTATCGTGAAGATGTCGAATTGATAAAATAATCCTGGTTTTAACCCTACGCTACCGTGGCATAGCGTTCGAAATAAAAGCTTCCATATGGACTGGCAAATGAGTAGCATTGAAACGCTGTCATGTCAAATCATTGACAGTTTGTGAGGTCCAATCAGTCAGCATCTTTATCGGGTGGTCAGTACACAGCCACTAATCTGTAAGCATAAGATTTGGACTTGCTGCATTGGCCATATCCACTGGTTGCTTGAGAAACTTCAATCTTCCCATCCCTGAATGTCTTCTTCCTGAACATCACTATCACAGGGACTAGACAACAACTTAGGTATCAGGTGTATGTATGGCTGTTTAAGACATGCCAAAGTAACGCCAAAGTAACGAGTTGTATTCAAGTATATTCTGAAGCGATCTGGAACATGACAAACAAATATTTCATTCAAAAACAGTGTACTATAGTTTCCATCAGACTGTACTATGCCATTTTAGACCGGGATAAGCCTACCTACCTACCCAAAGGTAGGAGGCAAGAAAAAGAAACAACAGAACGAGTGTATTGATTACCAGCCGGTAAATGAGGTAAAGAAGGAATGAAAAATCGACTAGTAGGAAATGAGCTTGGAGTTGAAAGGATAGTGGGTAAGGTGTCGGGGGGTCACGATTCAGGTTTCGATATCCCATCGACGAGTGAGCGAGGGGAACGAAGGGAAGGGGGTAAAGACATGAGCGTCGTCAAAGACGAACAATGCAGCAAGCGTGAGGGGAGGGGGAAAAAGATCAACTTCGTCAAAAATCATATGGTACATGACCAATGATGAAGGGAGAAACAATCTATTTGATGCCTTTAAATGGGAAGATGGACTGAAAACCTGAATAGGACGCGTTGGGATGGAGAAAGCAGAGATGCGCATCAGCTAAGCACAAATGTGCGGTTCCAGCAACGTGAAGTCGGAAAGAGTAGGCGTGTGTGTGTAGATAGGTTGTTTGTTGTTATGTGCACGATATATGAAGGAGTAAAGCAAAGTGACCATGAGTGGGGATACGGGTGTTGCGAGAAGAAAATCTTGGGGATGCAATTATCACTTAGCCAGAGGGGAAGTGCGAAACACGTCTTGCAAGAATCCACAACCTCCCCACAGCGTCCGGCGATACAATATTTTCATCTCGATCTTGGAGACAGGGAAATGTGGCAACCATATTTTCATAACGAAGCAAGACAGAAAACTGATTGAGACAAGACCTGCCAAACAGATTCAGTAAAGCAAATTCTTCCACATTACAGCCCGACACTCACCTTTACTCGACGATGGTACACAACCACACAAGAAGCCAGGTGGAATGCGGTGAAGGGAAGGAGCAAAGAAGATAAACAGAAAACCATAGTTGATACACTGGACTCGTCAACCGAAAACCAACCAATACCAATATGTCCGTGTGGTACCGTTAGAAAAGAAATGAGAAACAACGGATGCCACGTTAAGAAAGAACACAAAGTAAAACCACAATAATAGAATAGATAACTTATTGTACTAAACAGTATATGGTATGGGGTAATGGTGCGAGGAGATGTGAGGGGAGAGAAAACAAAGACCCATCAATTGTTGTATGATGGGCGTTGTGATGAGAATAGGGGATGAACTGTTGACACAATTGCACGATAAGGGAAATCTTGTATAGAAGAGGGAAATGCTTGAAATATGGATAAAAGGAAACATCCAAGAACAACAATCAACGAAGTGATGTTAGACCGAACCAGTCCAAGAAATAGAGTAGTCGAACCCAATGGCGAGCACAGCCGATGGGCGCCGTGCTCAGCTGAAACTAGCGCAGGATTCAATCTCTACATGCAAAAAGGCGCATATATACGGGTAGATCGTGAGGCAACTCGGAAAGGATCGCCAACGAAAAACGACGATCAACCAGTAGAAGAGCGAAAAAATTCCACGATCAGTGGGAGAGGTGGACGTTGTTATACAGCGAAAACTGGAGACTTGATAATAACACACATATTGATCTTGATTCTTGGAATCTTGAAGGAAAAGGAGCATAAACATTAAGCCCACTGATAGAGATGTAGTGGATGGGGCACAAGAAGTGGCTGTAGGGGGCAACAGGGTATTGGTGACAAAACGGGTGAGATCTGATCCCAAAGGAAAATGCGCGGGTGTCCTGGAAGGAAAGCAACCATTAACCGTGAATATGACCAAAAAATGTGTATAGGCCCAAGAATCAAAAAGCAGCGAGTCTGGATTCAATCCAAGACATTGTCGAAGAGGGGTGAGAAGGCGTGAGCGTTGATAAAAATAATCGTCCGTCGTCTGGAAATCTTAAACAGTCATAGCTGACCTATCAGCATGCCATACGAAAGGATCGCCAGAAAAATGGGGTGGCAATCGCCTAGGTGACGAGAGCGTCAGCCGGCAAAGTAGATAGTTTGAAGATAAAGTGTATCGCTTCTTGACCCGGGAAAAGCCCAAACTCTAAGAACCCAAAGAAACCCGAAAAACCCAGAGAAACAGACAAAGACACTAAAGGTGAATAATGATAGTCAAAGCGAGATGAGATGAATGTAGCCAGCTATGATACAATTGCTTATTCTTGGATATTGCGATAAGTAGTGCGTGGTGAAACAGTTCGTTTGGGTCTGGGCGATCTTGGAGAATTTGAAGTCGGGGGGGTTCGAACCAAGGAGCAAATGATAGAACGACGAGGACGATGATGCTGACACGAACCTAGAGAAAACCCAAAAAAACTGAAGACAAATGAGAAACATGTTTTATTTACCGTGAGGTGGATGCATACCTCTATGCTTTCAAGGAATCAAGGTCTCAAACTTCAAGCAAAGAGAGGGGCCGGCAAGTCATCAGGACTCGGTGAGTTCTGGAATGAAGAACTGGCGAAGTAACCAGCAACCTCTTTTTGGGCCTCGAGCTCGAAAAATTTCTCGCGAGAGGCAGGAGAGAGTGATCTGACATCCACGCAGAGCGGAGGAGGAGTAGAGGTAGCAAATGCGCGAGAGGAACCACTGCGGATGAAGTCAAGGAGGGTATGGAGACCCTCAGGGCTAGAGGGAGTTTCATCGTCGGAAGAGATAGCAAAGATGCAATCACTAGAAGTCCTCCTGTGGTTCCTAGGCTTACGCCTAGGAGTTTTGAGAATGGACCCGCTGAACGACACATTCATATTGGGACGAGAGCGGATCGGAGTAGTGGGAGGAGCAAAGGGGGCCTCGTCATTGCTGTCATCACAGATATGGTCCCAACTATGTGAAACATCGGGAGCTGAGCGAGAAATGGACTGGGAATTAGTCGAACGGTGAGTGGCAGGAACAGAAACAGGCTTCGAGGGCGTCTGAAGGTTTGGGGCAGGTGCAGGCATGCGCAAAAGTTGTTTTCCCGAAAGTCGGGGAGTTGATAGCTTGAAGGTGGTGGAAGGCGAAAAATCAAGGAATGGATCCTCTGCCTGTGAAGACTCAAGAGGTGGCAAGGAAGTTTGGTGGTTCTTGCTATGCGATGGAGGCGAATCACAATGAGTTCCAAGTCAATTTACACCTCCGATATCAAACACACCTCAATTTTGCATTCTTAAGACGCACAGTGGTCTTCTTGTCAGTGATCTCTACAGAATTGAGTAATGGAGGGTGCTGTAGCCTTGGCCGAGGACTCTTTTGCTGTTGTGAGCGCTGGAGCGTGGGCTTTGGTTTGGAAAGGGAGAGTAGCCCTGGGGTGTGTGTGGGCTGTACAATGAGCGTCGGGGGTGCCGAAGGATGTCTGCGGTGGCTTATGGACGTGTTATGCTGGTAGAGAGACGACTGGTGGTAGGGAGGTGGTTGTTTGTGGACGAGCATCATGACGAGCGGAAAAGAGTATGAAACGTGGGAAAAGGGGACCTGGCCTATTTCTCCACTCTTGTTGTCGCCTGCTTGGCTCACTGAACTGCCGTGACCACAGGGATCTCAGATCACTCAGCTCCCACAGCCTCGTTCTCCTGCCATCTTCTTGCCGTTTGCAGTCCTAACCCGGGGTACTAATAGGCGACCTTTTGTCGTGATCAACCTCATCTTTATTACCACAACAATTGCATCTCCTGGCAGAATCTCCGACACGAAAAGTCGAAGTTGCGTATGAACAATGAAATGCTTTGCCACGTTGGCTCCTCGAGGTACCAGTGAGACACCCACGAAAAATGTCTGCCAGGGTACGAAAACAATTTGTGCCTAGTCCCCGACTCAAATTTACTCTTATCGCAGTCCCAACCTGAACTGGGTTTCACCTCAAGGCTTCTCGAACCTTCTAGGGATGCCTTATTTTGACCGGCTCTGCCGTAACCTCCGCCTAAAGCCCTATTTTTAGTACAAACTTATCATTGACAAGTCAGTCTCCGCTCAATAGCCTACAAGAACTACCATGACACATCGTTGCTGCGTTAACAACTTATGGCCCGTCGGGGCCGCCTTTATTTGCGATAGACTTCATTGACAGAACAGAGAAAAGTTGTTGACGGCCAGCATCTCCGCTCCATCAAAAAGCAATGTCCATTCTTCTTTGAACTCCTAATTACCAATTATAGCCTCTCGTCCGAGCTTCTGATTTCTCAAAGACCCTGGCCACCTTTCATATTCCTATAAATGGCAAAATCACCAGCCGTTGCATCAGTCTGGGCAAATGATAACACTACGCATTATTTTACAATACCTTCACACGATTAGTTCCATTCATTCTATTAAGCTACCTTCCTCCAAGCTCTTTGTCAGACAAAGGAACAAAAAGATCCTCGTCATTGTCCACGTTAGTTATAATTAGAAACCCCAAAAATAAACGTGGGTGCAGACCTTGACCAGAATCAACACAATTCTCGATGATAACTTTTCTCTCGGTACCCTAACTACTCCATCCTTCTCTCAGCTTATGCTCGCACTTGGAGACCCATGACATGATCATAACGGCTTCTTCAAGGCTTCTAGGTTCTTTTTCCATGGATGTATTATGTCAGGGCCGCTTCAACGGGCACGTGTACGTAGCGTCACGGTCGCCACCAAAGAGGATTTAAGCATATGATTAGGGATGATGCTAAACTATCAGATGATCTAAAGCAATGCATCGTCAATCTTTGTTGTTTGAAGCTCATTGCTGAAGAAGTATTTCATCAGCATCCATGGAGCCGAGACCAAATCTGAGGAAAGATTCGAGATAGGTACGTCAGCTTTCGATGTATTAAGAGACATAGTCGTTACTCGTCTAAATGAGTACATCTTTATCATTACATCTGCCTCGAGTCCACCAAGTGGATCGCTCTTGAATACTCAAACCGTTTCCTTGTTTTGTATCCAAGCCGTTGAGGATAATCATGGTCTCCAGAGTTTTTCGGAACTCGGAGGGTTAGCGACTAAGTAGATATACAGAATCTGAGCCAATCACAAGGGCTCCACTGACCAGTGATCGGACTAAATACTTTTGCCGTGATGTGCCGCTTGACATACTGCCCCCGACAGTACATCACAAGTCGCTCATGGGCTAAAACTCACATCTTGGACCATTGACCCGGGCCTGCTCTCCCGAACGTTCGTCTCACTCACTTTGTTATCGTGATTCCAATCAATCGTACTCTGTTCCTGATCTATACATGAAACCTCGTCCTGCGGTCGATTATAAAGAGAGCAACCTCCAATCATCAGTATGACGGTGGGAGACAGCAAGCCACCTTCTATTGTTCTGTATCAAATTCGCTCAAGAATTACCTTTGTGGTACTCATATGTGGTACTCATAAACTTCAGAACCAGATCAGTGTTTCATCTCATTTCATTGTTGACTTCTTGTCCTTCGAGTCCTCAAGCCAGTGGCTATGTCATTAGCTGAGACGACGCTGAGCATATGATCAACAAGGTTCCATCTTTCAGCTGGAGAAGTTCTCAGATATTGTTCAGAGGGCTATGTATCCTATGTAATCTGATAATCCCTTTATGTCGGACTCCCGCAATAACACGTATATTTGTATTCAGTTCTAAAACGACCTGCCTGTCGAACCGGCAGTTCAACGTCTTGTGATGACAAACCGTGTGAACCCCGAATTCGGTTCTAGATTGAGATATCATTTCAAGACATTGGATGACTTCCTGTAGGCAGTCTAGGGAAATCTGTGTACAGATTTCCCTAGAATGCTCCATGCCTAGATGCCGAGCACGAAGTTCAAATTTGGGGGTCTCCCAGACTTCCCTAGATACCGTGATCTGGCAAGGCCTCCAGACCCCTTGCCAGACTTCCCTAATGTTTTCTAGCCTTTTATGGATAGTCAGATCAAAGTTACATACCATATCCAGAATGTCTCCTCATGGCATCTACTATGGAATAGAGATGAATATAGGCTTACAATTTATTTCAATGAGCTTCTTCTCTATCATGAACTACCAAAGGCCATATGATAAAGCTATTTCCCAAGCTAATGCAAATCAAAGACAATGGGAGTCTGAATTACTGAATTTGTCTTATCAAACAAAAGAAGCTTTGAGTAAAGCTGTAAATAAAACAGTATCTCTCATCATAGAACATACCAATGAGTAAGAAATCTGTAGTAAGTGTTTGTTTATTTTGGAAATTCTCAAGAATTTATATTATACTCTAGAAAACAATTGTCATGTTATTTCCTCACAACAAAAAGATCAATTATTAACTTTACCAGTTTTCTCTTAAAAATTTTTTAAAAAAACCTATAAAAAATCTACTTGTTATGAATAGCCTTTTCTCTTTAAGTTAATATTTATATTTCTTTTCCTTTAATTAGTCATACATTTCACATTAGTAAATAAGGACAAATAATTGGACATGTATAAGTAATATATACCAAATAGCAAAAACTCTAATAAGTTCTTTTTGTTAACTCTAACTTAGAGTAAAGTTAAGTGTAAGATTGCTTAACCAAAGACTAATACTTTACAAAGGGCTATATTTGACCTTCTAAGTTGTCTTAGACATCTCTAGTATCTTTTGTAGGAAAGAAGAATAGAGAAAAGCATATGATTATGTATTACAAACTTTATTCAGTCATAACTTCACAAATACTTGCATAATTTCAATGATCTTAAATACACCTAAAAATGTAATGACAAGTAAGTCGAGACAACTGTCTTATCACACTCAACATTATGAGAAAATAAAGAGAACTTGATAGAGTCTCTCTGTGAATTGCTCTACCTACTTATACAGAATTTCTATTTGTCTATATATATGCTTAAGTAGATTGTTTGTCCTTATTTACTGATCCAACTACATTACATAATTAATTGAAAATAAATATAAATATAAATATAAATATTGACTTAGAGGGAATTGGGCAATTCATGATATAGAAAGTCTTTAAGAAGACTTTTTAGACAATGTACAAAATATTTCAAAGCAATCAGTAATCATTGAGATATTTGTAATAAAACGGCTGGCGAGCTGGGGCATCCGCGGCGGCGGACTATTTTATTTCTTTTCCATTTTCTTTTATTATGTAATAGTTTGCAATGCACGGGACACTATGACTCAAAAGGAATCTGCAGGATAATTCAAGTAGGCAAATACAAGTAAATACCGATTTGTGTATAAGTAGCTAAATCAATTAGCGAGGACTCTAACGAGTTCTCTTTGTCAACTCTGATAAAGAGTGTGTGCTTAAGTTAACCCTAGCTTGAGTCCACTATACTAGAACTCATTTATCACTACTAGCTCTCGACCTTCTTGGTCCCGAGCAATCTTTATT